>OJEP01000007.1_pt1 | contig 252919 bp, 203 predicted proteins | sample 1593761 | NCBI WGS metagenome assembly OJEP01 (sample SAMN05416783, study PRJEB24817) | seawater metagenome | isolation source: Sea water | place: Canada:Atlantic | collected 2013-11
CGTCCGTTGCACCACTTTTCGGGCTGTAACTCATCAATGACCCTGTTTGTGTATCGATACCCAGCTCTGTTGTGAAGTTGATATTGATGTCTTCTACCTGCACGTTATCTGCCAGGTCTTTCACACCGCTTACATTCAAGCTTAGCGTCTCACCCGCCGGAAGCAGGGTCACCGGGGTGAGCGTGACCAGCGCATGTGAGCTATCCAGTGCACGATTTACCGCAATCTGCTCACCGTTATGAGTCAGGGTAATGCCACCCAGTGATAAATGACTTATCGTTTCACTAAACTTCACTCTCACTCGGGCATTTACCGCCACGTCGGTTAAGCCTTCGTGCACTGATGTGCCTGTTACAACTGGTGCTGCTGTATCTTCTTCCAAACTGGTATAGAAGTAGAAGCTATCTGATGAGTTTGTATTACCACTGATGTCCGCCACACCGCCGAGCCGTGCATTAAACCGTCGACCTGCTGTCAGTACATTGTCTGGTACCCAAGTTATTGTCTTGCCATCCTGACCAATACTGGCACTACCCGCGACATGAACCGAACCATTGTTTACATCTCGTACATATACGGTGCTGCTGTTCACCGTGAGTGGATCAACAACCTCGTTCATTACCCAGATCACACTACTATTTACTGCAACTGTACTGTTCGAGTAGGGTAAATAAGTACTGTAATTCGGACTGGTCAGGTCTGGTCCTGTTCCGGTTGTAAAGGTTTCACTGTGTGAAACAACTTTATTGCCCGACAAGTCTTCTACCTGTGTAATTGTTTCTGTGTGTTCCGTACTCTCTGATAATGGTGAGTAACGGTGGTACAACACTTCGGTATTACTTGCACTGTACGAGATACTCATATCTGCTATGCGTTCGAAGCTGTATGGGTTAATCGCTTCATCAAAGCGCACGTGATAACGCGGATTCAATGCCACGTTTTCCATTCCCGTTGCCGGACTCATCGCAGTTACTCGTGGGGCCTGCAAGTCTTCTACCGCTACTTCACCTGTGGTGAAGCCATAACTGCGACTCCAGTACTGACGGTCACCATCTGTATCCAGAATGTTACTTGACAGACTCACATAATAGTAACTGTCAGCCGATAAGAGTGATTGCGGCGTGATTTCCACTGTACGTAAATCATCTGCCAGACTTATCGTAGCCGGAAAGGCACTGCCATCATTGTTGCGCATCACAATGAATTCATCAGTAATGGTAGTCTCATCCATATCTTGGTTATAAACGATACGCATGCTCGGATTTAGCGACACATTGGTTAAACCGTTACTTGGCAGATAAGCATTAGGCGTTGGTCGCACCCCTGCTGTTGCCGTAGTTGTCGCCATGCGGAACTGACCTTGATAATGGTTCATCGCATTACCTGAATCATCACGCGCTGTGCTATCCAGATAAACATGAACGAGTGCACCTTCTACAAAGGCTTCATCCGGTGTGAATTCGATTGCCTGACCTGATGCTGACAGCGTAATCTGTCCCTCTACCAGTACACCGTTTTCCGCTACATGGAAAGCATCATGTAAGGAACTTTCATCCATTGGCTCTGAGGTGTACATCACTATACTGCCAACACTCGGTACATTATTGGCACCACTGTTCGGGTATAGGCGTGAGACACTTGGCCTACCGTTGTCATTATCTACCACTGCTGTGCTAAATAGGCTGACATAATCCGCCATTGCATTACCGCTTAAGTCCTGCACATCGTCCGTGACGATTACTGACAGTGACTTTCCGGCTGGCCAGGTGCCACGCAAGGTGATTGTTTTACTGTCTGCAGAGCGGTAAACGCTCGGCGTAATAATGCTGCCCTCTGAATATAACTTGAAGTGATTACTGTTGACCGTAGCTGCATTTAACGATTCATTGAAGCTTAGTACGATTGGCGTACCTACTCCTATATCCATGGCTCCGTCTGCCGGACTGATACTGCTTACGGTTGGTGCCGTAGTATCAAGCTCGTCTTCTGTTGTGAAGTAATAATTCCAACAACATGCACTATTTCCAACTCTATCTTTGACGTAGTAAATACTTGTTCTGATTTGTGTACTACCCGGTAATGGCTCACTTGGCGTAAACGTCACCACGCTGCCTTCTACCTGATAGTCACCCGCTACATAACCACTTTGGCCATTCACCTGAACTCGCACTGCATCATTAATGTTTAGTGCATCGACTGCTTCGTTAAAGGTCACCACAATCGCTGTGTTAACTGATACATCTGATGTATTGTTTGTCGGTGTAACACTGCTTATTCTTGGGTAGGCAGTATCAACACTGCCGCTACTATCGGCTGTGAAGTCCATGCGATACTCAGCAACTTCATTACCCGCTACATCACACACGCCCGCAACAAGTAGCTCATAATCTTCACCCGCCACCAGATATTCATCCGGCGTAAACGTAATCGTTCTGCGATCACTGCTCAGTGCCACACTGCCCGATACTGTACCTGTACTATTTTGGAGCGATACCGTCTCTTCATTCACACAGTGTGCCGCTAACGTCTCATCCAGAAACAGTCTCACCGGGGCATTCACTGGCACATCCGTTAACCCTTGCGACAGGTTGTTTGCTATCACACTCGGCGCCTGCGCGTCTTCACTGACACCTGCCGTAAACGTATACTGATGATAACTGCCCACGTTATTACCTGCGATATCCTTCAGGTAGCTACCCCAACTGATATACACGTAATAATGATGCCCTTCTTCTAACAATACATCCGGGGTTAACGTCACACGCTTACCGTCTGCACTTAGGCTCAATGTCGCAGCCTCATTGCGTTTTTCCGTATTGTTATACAACCTGAATGACTCACTGGTCAGTGATGTCGGGTCAATACGCTCACTGAAGTCTGCCGTAATCGTCGCATTCAATGCCACGTCCGTTGCACCACTTTTCGGGCTGTAACTCATCAATGACCCTGTTTGTGTATCAGTTTGAGTACCTGTGGTGAAAGAAGTTGATTGTGCAGATTCAAGCAGATTACCACTAAGATCAGAAATACCATCAACAACTAGGGTATAGCCTGTCTCAGGCTCCAAGTTTAACTTAGGCTTTAAGGTTGCTGTGCGCAGATCACTGCTATTGGTAAGGTCTACTGCAACAATTTCATCACCCTTAAAGAGTTGTATGTTCTTAGTTGAATAGCTGTTTATCGCTTCATCAAACCTCACATTCAACCTGGCATTAACAGGTACAGATGTTTCTCCTTCATTAACACTAATACTACTGATCAGTGGAGCAACACCATCAGCATCAAACGCTGTAGTAAAATAGTAATTACGGTTAGACATGGAATTACCAAAGAGGTCTTTAATTCCACTTCTCAAATATATTCTGTGTTGCCTTCCTACAAGAAACGCCGCATTAGGGGTAAAAGTGATAGTCGTGCTATCGTCCTTAACATCTATTAACCCTTCAATACGTTCCCTTGTCGAGTTATCTTCGATATAGAAGCTATCACTGGTTACACTTTCCGGGTCGATCCGTTCACTCATCACCACAGTTAATGCAATATTAACGGGAACGTCTTTTGCGTTGTGAACTGGGTTAATATTGCTAACAGTTGGTCTAACTGTATCAACAGTATTTCCGGTTTCGAAAGTAAACCGTTGTTCTTGTGCCAACGGATTACCTGCAGTGTCTTTTACAATACCGATAACAACTTCATGCACTGTGTAATCTGCCATTAGTGCATTAGGCGTAAACAATACCTGCGTATCACCGCCAATTAACTTAACATTACCCGGAACTGGTACTCCACCGTCTCCATACACACGGATAGAATTAGCGTTGACAGACTTACGCGATAGAGCCTCTGAAAAAGTAACAATAATAGCACTGTTTTCCGCCACCTCAGTTTCATCAGTAGTCGGCTCAGTTGCAACTGTGGTAGGCGCAATAATATCGGGGTTCGCTGGGTCGGTACCTGCTGCAACCTCATCGCCGTCTTTTCTGCCATCGCCATCGGAATCCTGATTGTTAGGGTTAATCCCACGCGCTACTTCTTCCCCGTCTATCAGACCATCCCCATCGGTGTCAGGGTTATTGGCGTCCGTCATCCAGGTGTTAGCTTCTTCTTCATCACCGAGACCGTCACCGTCTTCATCATTTTGCACTTCAAGCGTAACGGTAACCGTTGTTGTACTGTTAGAGCCCAGATCTGTTGCTACTGCTTTAACCGCAATATTTCCAACATTCTGAGGAACAGTGAAAGGAACGGAATACGGATAGGTAGTGTCCTGTGCAACGAGCAAATTATTGACATAAAAATCGACTTTGCCAACGGCAATGTCATCCTGTGCATCTGCAGTTAACGTTAGTCTTGCACCTTCAACTGTAACGCCGTCTGTTGCAGGCTCAACTAGCGAGACAGTTGGAGGTATTCCATTCGCATCGTTTAGCTCTCTATATTGCGCGATAAACAGTTTCGTATCGCCCGTCGCTTTGTAGTCTGAGCCCACAACATATCTTTCTTCTGTAATAAAAGCATGGGTTGCGTTAAGCGCAATACCGGTACCTGCGTAATCACCTAAAGGAGAAAGATTGATCGTATCCTGGAAGAATGGTTCGTCAGGATTTTTAGTATTCACATAAGCAACAACATTTGGGAATAATTGCTCAGCAAAAAAGGTAAAGCCATTTGTCACCGCAACATCGCGTGGAACGAAGGTCCTGTCTCCGCCTTTGAGTTCCAACATTCCAGCATCCGTGATCTTATAAATACGATAGCCAGTGCTGTAAGCTGCAACATAAACATATTCATTACTGATTTCGACGTCTTTAACTGTGCCGATATTAACCGAAGAAAGGTGTAATGGCGCTGATGGGTCTTCAATATCAAATAAGGATAACGTTGTTCCACCCACGGCGACCATAAAGTTGTTTTCTACAGCAATACCTTTTACATCGGTAAGGTGTTCGGTAGAACCAATTGCAAAAGGTTTGTTAGGATTCGCAACATTGAATATTTCGATACCGGCAGAGCCATCCGCAACAAAAACGAAGTCTCCTTTTACCGATAAGTCTTGCGCAGTGCCAGCAGTGTCAAGTTTTGATACAATTTTCGCGTTTTCAGGTTCAGATATATCTACTATTTGCACACCCTCAGAACCGTCAGCCAAATAAGCGTAGGATCCAACTGCTTTAACATCGATGCTAATACCCTGTGTATCTACACTTCCAATGATTTCAGGATTCAAGGTATCTACGACGCTAATCACTTGCAGCCCAGAATCGCCAGCGGCTATATAAGCTAAGTTACCTTGAATATCGACATTATTTGCGTAGCCCGGAATAGACACCGTAGATTGCACAACTGGATCGAACTGAGTCACCGTCACATTAACAACGAAACTCTCGTCACGGTTGGTCACCGTTATTGTCGTTTCGCCTGATTGACCCGCAAAAATTTCGCCGTCTGATAAGCCGAAGTTAGCAATGGTTATATCGTCGGTAGTATAGCGAGTACCACTAGATTGCTGAGTTAAATCTACAGAAGTGCCGTCAAGCATGTAGCCTGTGACAGAAAGCTTGCCGCTAGCTTCACCATCAATGGCATTATAAGTTAGGAGTAAGTTCTCTGGGGATACCGTTATGAAATCAAGATAGTCTGTCAAATTGCCGCTTTCTGAATCATTCGGATCTGAACCACCGGCTATTTCCAGTCCATCAGAAATACCATCTCCATCGGAGTCAGCTAAAAGCGGATTAGTAACAAAACCATTCGTTCCACCAGTAAGTTCTTCTAAATCAGTAAGACCATCACCATCTGTGTCGGCTTCAAAAATGTTGGTACCCGCCTGATACTCTTCGAGCGCCGATAACCCATCGTTGTCGTGATCTTCTAACGCATCAATTGGGTCATTTGGATTAAGTCCAAGCGCACGTTCTGCATCATCCGGAATTCCGTCTGAATCCATATCGCCACCGATTCTGACTTCTACTCGACGGCTTGCTAGCACGCCATCCTTCCTAGCACTTATGAGTGCAACACCATTAGCTCTAGCTGTAACCACACCGTCTGTACTAACAGAAGCAATCGTCTCGTTTGTACTTGAGTAGTTTGTTCCTTTGTCCCCTGCAGTTAAGTCATCTACACTGCCATCGGCAAAAAAACCAGTGACGGTTAAAGGGAAGGTTTGTTTTGGATTGTCTAGAAGGAGCGTATCCGTTGTCGAAAAACGCAATGATACGGGGATAGGATCCAATTTTTCAAACTTGATATCACCAACTTTTGTAATGCCGTTACGTACCACATTAAAATAATCACTTTGACCAGAGACGGTGCGGCCATCTTCCAGTTTACAGGTCGCTCTGGCTCTGATTTGCCCCATATTGGAAGGAACGTTTGGTAAAGCCCAGCCACCATCTTCACTTACTTGAATGGTACGATTTAAAATATTTATGACACAGTTTTTATCAAGCTCTGTTGCATTAGTCTTGAGAAAAAATGCTGAAAAACATAAACCAGTGAGTAAAAGTAAGTTTAATTGTCCCTTTCTCATCTCTATCCCTGCGACACTCATTGTGGTGTATATTGGTTAACTTAAACAAGCAACTTTACTGCAATTGCAATCATTTTAATGTGAGCAAAACTAATTATTGGTGGTGTCAAGCCTCTAGACTTTCCACTTCTAATCCCAGTATTTCAGCGAGTACATCTGAATCATTTTGGATTTGGTGATAATCACTGTGATACATTAAAACAACTCTTTTTTGGTTATTGGTTAGAACGCTTAGTTCAAAACAAGTGAGTGGCGACTCAGTACTATATATTCGAGTTGTAACAAGCAGAAGCTTTTCAAACGAATCAAAAGCAACTTTAGTTTTCGGGCTATTCGAACTGCCGACATTCAGCACTCTTTCGTTTAGGTCAAAATAGAATTTTCTTCTGCTTCTTCTGCATATAAAGGCCGTACCTAAACTAAAGAGTCCCCCCAGTGTAAACACGACAATAACGAATTCGGTTTTCGAATCAAGGTTTGGCTCCAACTGCCAAACTTTAACCGACATAAATATGCACACTGTCCAACAAAATATGTGTAATCCCCATTCAAACAAATAACTTCTGAGGTTAGGAGTGATAGCGACTACATCTTTATTTATGTTCAATTTGGCGTTGCAATAACTAGAAGCAACTAGGTTGCCTGTAGCATCAATTTCGTCGCCCGCTTTCAAATTTAAGCTCTCTTATTAACGATAGAAGCCATTTTTCTATAAAACTCTGGAGAATTAACAATCTCTTGAAGTTTAAAGTTGTTTGGTGTTTGTTTTAGTTTTTTAGTTTTTCGATCCAAAGTAATAATAACTAACTGCTGTTGATTTAGTAGTGAAGCAGTAATGATGACGTACATTTCATTTCTAGCATGAAGTACACCCTCAACTTTCACTTCATCAATTTTGGACAACCTGTCCAAATAAGCAACAGGCGTGTAGTTGCTTAGGCTATAACCCAAGCGAGGATCTATCACAGGAATAAGATTTCTCGTAGAAAAATCGAGCCAATGGGCATCTAAAGACGTTTTATATGTCTTTTCTTTAACTATTCTTTTTACTGTATCTCCGCGCACAGCCCAAAGTTCTCTCAGGAATGACTCTAAATGTGTGAACTGAACATTCTTATCTTGTAGTTTACTTTTTTTATCTGCATTAAAGTTCAATGGCTCGTTCAACCACTCAACTTCAAAATTAAAAACGAGCGCATTTTGATTAGAATCACTAATTGGCTTGGGTCTATAGCTAACAGAGTATGGCAGGTTTGGCACTTTTTTTAGTGGCTTAGCGTAAACATCTGTAAGCACACTGGAGAAGATAGAACTCGAAGTTTTCCCATTAAGCAATAAATTGCTGATGTGGCATTGGCTATTTTCTGCACATATAACCGCCTCGTACCAGCTCATAACTTTCTGAGGAGCTTCGGTGAACCAATCAACAATAAAAAGTTCGTAATCTCCCCAAAACAATTTGTGAGTGGCATCAGCTTTTCGCAACTTAGCAAACCCCTCGAATTTATCAGGGATATTATTCAGTTCTCTACTCATCCAAGAATAAGAACCATCTTTAACATACGACAACTTTCGCAACTTTGCCTTGTCGTTTTCCTTCGCAAGTGTGTAATACCTAGATAAGGTTTGAATACTGTTTTTAGTATCGCTCTCATTCAACGACAGTTGAGTTTTATGAAACAAATTATCTACAACAATGCTACCAGCAACTGAAACCTCACCTCTGGGCGATTCGGCCAAAATAAATGAGGTTCTCTTTTGCTCTGCTAATGCACCAATTGAATATGAGCTTAAGAAAATACAAAAAAATAAAGCTTTAAAAATTCTCGTGCTATCCACACGTACCTCCTGAACCAGCCTCACCAAAAGTTACTGAAACTTCGTTTTGATATTGATATTTATATAACCCACCTACTTCAACTTTATACTGAGCATTTGCTTTAAACTCCGCTTTGCCATAGCTATAGCTATAACAATCAGAGCTGGTGCATTTTTCACCTTTATAGTCTTTGTAATCTGCAGAAGCACCAACATTAATAGTTGATGAAGCTTCAGCTTCACCTGCAATTAATTTGTCACAGTCTTGTTCATTAAAAATATTACAGTATTCGACCGCGCCTGCGACCTTTGCAAAAACACCTAAAGCTAGCGACCCTGAGGTTCCGAGCTTCAATAAACCGCACGTTTCTGGGTCACACTCTGATTCTTCTGTTGAACCAGATGCAGAAACACCTAAATTACCTTTCGCACCAGGCCCAAACTCAACCTCACCACCTAGTTTAACTGGGCCATAGGTTTTGATTGGCAACTTATACAATAGGCCTAGTCCAGGAACAATAAAGGTCGCTTCCAGTGAACCTGAGCCCTTTAATTCGGTTTTAGTGTATGGTTTCGGGTTTTTGCCAATAGAGCAATCTTTGCAGCACTTTTCACCACTTTCTTCGTTTAATGCAAATGAACCTTTCATTTCAAGCTTTGCGTACGGCATACCATTGTTTAAAACATCAAGTCCTTTTAACAAAGGGTGATCGCCTTTTACCTCAATGGACTTTGTTATTTTTTCATTACTTGCTTCACAATGGTTTCCACAACTTCCATCTTTACAGGTGTAACACGCTTTAGCATCGGAACCGTCACCACATTCCTGTTTATTCTTACTTTCATCTGGCACTTTTTCACCGCCAGAGCACATTCCGCACTTTTTGTCGTCTTCAGATATATCTCCATCATCTGGAACATCAAAAATTGGATTTTCCCCATCGCACCCTGGCTTTTTGCAATCGTATTTCACATCTGCACTTACCGGAATGTCGCCCGGATTTGGTTTAGAGCCCTTGCACAACTGTGTTTTACAATCTTCTGGCGTCTGCTGAGAACGAGGTTTATTATCCTGTGCAGGATCTCTTACACATGAACTGCCTTGACACTTCTGACACTCTGGACAGTTGTGGGCTGTACCTGAACCGCCCGGCTGTGAACCACAGTGCCAGCCTGCTTTCACAACACCCACACCAGGGTTGGATGAAACAACTGAGCCATCTTCCGAAACTGTACCCAAACCTATAGCTACGAATTCTTCTAAGTCGTGATCAAAAGAATACATTTCAACCTGTGCACCTGGCGCATGGCCATCTACATTAGGTAGCGTTAATTTCGCAGCAGGAGAGAAGGTCGCGCCAACTGGCTGGATTGTTACGATGAATTGAGGTTGCATGCCATTGGGCGGCGCCATTGGTACTTTTGAAGCATTTACAGGTGTGACTGAAATAATCCCTTCACGCGAACCGTCTGGGAATGTCACTGAATCTTTTGCGATTTCCAGTTTAAATCCTGGGAAGTTATCAAGAGTAAGTACTACGTCTTCTTTACCCGCATACACACCATTATCTGTGTCTAGTTTGACCATGTAGATCGGGCCAGAAAGTGGGTTGTCCACACCTGACACGGTTACAATATGATAGCTTAACGTCGGATACTCACCAAAAGCAGTCGTGGTTGAGCCATCCACGATTAAATGAACCGGTCCAACTGGCGCTTGATTAACAGTGAACTGACCTTGTTGATCTGTAAATGCGGTCCTGTCTGTGCCTTCTATACGCACCGTCACACCGGGCAAAGGTTTGTCTTGATTGTCCAGTACAACACCACTTACGCTAGTGATTCCGGCGTCTGCTGGTACAAATGCTGTCGCAGAGAAACCTGCCAATAAATCCATACCCTCAAGCGAGTCAATCAATACAGCTTCAACGCGCTGGGCATCTATGCCCGTAAGTGAACCTAAAGTAAGTTGCGCCGACGCACGACCATCGCTGTCGGTCGAGGTTTCATAGCTGCTTTCTTCATTTTGGAAAGCACCCTCGCCTTTAATCACATCAAATCGTACACGTGCTCCTTGCACTACATTGGCACCACTGTCTGTTACTGCAACAACAAACGGAGCTGGTAAGGTTTGTCCTACAACACCACGCTGATTATTACCTGAGTTAACGCTGATTTTGTCGCCCGTTACGCTGGTTGCTGAAGCAGGGAAAACAACCTCGTTTTCAACCCCAACAACTTTAGCGCGAACCTTATGGTTAGCGACACCTGTGCGATAGCCCACCTGAAATTCAGTGCGCGCCATACCTTCAGCGTCAGTCGTCGCAATGATAGCTCGGCCGGATGTTTCTGGCGTGCTGCCAACAATTCCCGCACCTTGCGTTACCCTGAAAACAACAGTTGCATCTGCGATTGGCGCATCAGAGCCATCAACCAATTTTACAATTAGTCGTTCAGGTAGTTTATTGCCGATTTGTGCAGTCTGGTTTTGGCCACTTACCAATACTAAGCGTTTATCTGTTGCAATTTTGTAGATAACTTTTTGCGATATAGATGCGCTGTTGCCTGATTCATCGATAGCGGTAACCGTAAGAACATTTTCGCCCTCGTTTAAGGGCACATCCGTTGCGGCATAGCTACGGTTAGACACGGTCGCTTTAATGCCATTAACTTCAACCGTTGCCTGTTCTTCAGAGACGGTTCCGCGCACAATATCATTAACTAGGCCTGTTACAGTTATTTTGTCACTGTAAACTTCTTGTGCTTCTGTATGAGATTCGATTGTTATGTAAGGAGGGGTTAAGTCCAGTGATACAGAAATAGAATCGGTTGTTTGCTCACCACTTGCATTGGTCGCTCGTGCTACGACGGTATTAAATCCTTCGATTAGTTCAACATTGGCACTAAATTGTTTGCCATCATGCGCAATGACTGCACCATTTAATGTTAATTCCGCATTTTCCTGATTAATAGTACCCGTAACATTTACTGGCGAACTTCCAAAGGTGGACAACGTGGTGGGTGAAAGGATATCCACTTCCAGTGCTACAGGCTCTAATGATACCTGAACATAGGCAGAGCCACTGATATCGAAACTGCTGCGCCCACCAACAATAGTGATGGGACCAACCGTCAAGCTTTGACCGGGTTCCAGTATCTGGTTTTGCGGAAGTGCTACAACATAGTCCAGTTCGCCTAACTCGCCGTCAGCATTGCCAACCGATATAGTAGCTGGCGTAAGCGATTCGATAACAAAGCGGACCGGGCCGTGTATCGGTTCATCACTATTGTTTGTGATTTGTGCCGTAACGGTAGCATCGGGTGAGCGCCTACTACGTGTTGGGTTATTCCAGCTTACTTCTATATTTGTATCTTTTACCCAACCATCTGAATTCGCTTGCGCATTCGCCTTACCTACGTTCACGAGTAAAGCAGCAACCGAACAAACGAATATGAAAAGTAGTGACTTAACCGTGTTCAAACTTTTATCTCCCTGATAACTCGATCTTTTAAAAGAACGAGCGTCTTCCTTAAAAAGGACCTAATTAGCCCCTATAATAAATTTGTTTTTTGTTTACGCAGACTTGCGACAACGAGCTAACAGCGTGAGGCCAACGAGTAACATAATGAAGGACTCTGGTTCCGGCACAGGCACCGGCGTGTTATTGTAAGTAAAGAGGACATTGTCTACTGAGTAGGAAAGATTAAAACCATCATCTTCATCGGCAAGTTCAAATGAGATGGCAATTCCTCGGCCTAACCAATCACTCATATCAAATAAGAAGGTTTCAGCTACATTTCCAAGTGCAGGAATTTCAAACACAGCATCAAAGGTGTAGTCAACCGCATCATAAATTGCCAAAAAAAGCGTGTCACTGAAAGCAGAGCCGCCTTGCTCTGTTGGATCAAAAAGCATACTTAGTAGCGCCGCATCGACACTTAACATTGATACATTAGGGTCAACCATGATTGGAGAATCAAAAAGGAAGCTTCCATCATCACCTTGTATTAGGACGGCTGCAAACGGGTCAGTATTATCACCTGATGATAAAATAGCCTGACCGTCATTCTCTGTCACTGAGCCAGTGAAACTCGCGTCGCTCCAGTCATTCAGTCCTGATGAAAAATCACCATTATTAATTAGGGTCGCAAGTGCTGCCGTACTAAAAAAGAGAGATTGCACAAGACATAAAAGCACAATACAGGCTTTAGTTATTTTACTGCTTTCCATAAACCGCATCCATTCTGTTATTATTTTTTCCGTACAAATTACGCCCAGCCTGCACCCACGGGGTCGTATTTCATGAACCTTAAGACCTAGTGCAAATCATCGACGTATGAGTAAAGCACTAGAAATTGTATATTTTTCACACCAACAGGTAAATATTACACTTGTCACTTTTTCAAGTAAAGAATATTCTTTTTTCTTGTTGCTATTCTGTGAACGGAATAGACTTTCGTTAAAGGCATCTTCCCCGTAAAGTGTTACAGTTTATTGAAAAACAAGGATTGTTGTGAAAAAAGCTCTTCTTAATATCAAAGTACTACCTACCTTTGGATTGATAAGTGTTATCTGTTTATCACTAAATCTCATTTTTGATTTTACTTTTTCGACAACCTCCAAGTCAGTAAATCCTATCAGTTTTCAAACTGAGCAAACGCCTGTTCAATTTGTAGAATCAGCCGTTGTAAAGGGCATCATGTTCAAACATATTCAGCGCACTGAAAAGCTATCCGGTATCAAAGATGCAATGGGTTCAGGTGTATGTGTCATAGATTTCAATCAAGATGGGTATGAAGATGTATTTGTTGTGGGTGGCGAAGGCGTTACTCGTCGATATGGAAAACAACATTGGTGGAACAACCCGACAGGTTCCAAGCTTTATCAGAATATCGCCGGACAGTATTTTACAGATGTCACCACCTTAGCAGGAGAAGCGCAGTTACCTGGTGGATATGGCTGTGCTGTTGGCGATTTGAATGACGATGGATATCCAGAGCTAGTTTATGGTAAAACTAACGAATTAATCTTGCTCACTAACATAAATGGCAAAACTTTTAGTCGGTCCACAATAGGTGAGATCCCAAAACCTTACTGGCCGCTATCGATCACTATTTGGGATCACAATTTAGATGGCAAGCAGGATATTCTCGTCGCCAACTTTCTAGATTATGAGAATGACATAAAGATAGGGAACCAGGAATACGGTTATGAAACCGATTCGCAATTTAATGCTGAAAACTACAATGGATTAAGAAACGCAATTCTGCTGAATAGCGGTACCCAAGCCAACACACCTACTCCTCTATTCGAAACTCTGCAACTATCAAGTTATGACCGAACTTTAAGTATTATACCCAAACAAATTATTGCCGGAAATAAGTCCGCTTCAAGCGGCTACTATATTGCAAACGGCTCAGGTTCAAATTCAGACTTTATTGGTTTTGGCGATAACCAGTCAAGTGACCTCTTTACCAAACTATTGAGTTTTAAGAAGTCCCCCAACGTTCAACTCAGTTCTATAAAGGTTGCAGATAAAACTGCATTGTTGTTCATCCCCTTTGGAGGGGGAAGCACTCAATTGCATTTGGCAGGTGAACAAGTAAACAAGGACAGAGCTTGGCAATTATTCGCAACGTCCGATAAGGACGCTTCAGTGCAATCTTGGGGAGCAATTGTTGAGGATTTAAATAATGATGGCCGTGAAGACTTCATCATAGCAAAGGGCAACGCAGAACCCCATATTGACACCCCTTATGTGCCAGTAGGAAATGTCAATTCCGGAAGACTTCAGATAGCCAATGGGCGATTTGAGTCAACTTTATTTTCCCAGTTTCCCACACTAAAACGTTCCTCCCGAGGGATCGCGTCTGCTGATTTTGACAACGATGGGAAACTTGATTACGCCGTAAACAACAATAATGGTGCGCTGTCACTGTATATGAATCGCACTGACACCAATAATAATTGGATATCTTTCACCTGTCAGCCAATAAACCTCTGTAATCTAGTAGAATTTACTTTAAACACTGAGTCAAACACGCAGTTAGCAACCAAGACATTAGTGAAGCCTCAGCCCTTTCTGTCTTCAAGCCAACGCAGGGTGCATTTCGGCCTAGGTCAATTTGAATCTAACGTATCTCTTAAAGTGACAGGACCTGATAACAAAAATATTTTTGAAAACTTAGCACTAAACAACATTTATCAGTTGAGTTTGGCACAAGGCAAGATCGACATTATCTCGAAAAAAACAAGAAGCCATACTGACTCAATTGAGGCCGGCCATTACAATTTTTTTGCGTATATAGATTTACCGGTAAATGAACTTATTCCCGCGCTATCGCAAACAATTGATCCCTCGCTTAGCTCACTGCTGACATTTGCCAGACAATTAAACCATGATAAATTTGTAACAGTGAAAACTTCGCAGGCGAGAAGTCAGGAAGTCATCACATTAATCAGTTGGTTATTTAACCAGATGCAGCGATTTCCGCCATCGCAGCAGCGTGGTGAACTTTATGCCATGCTTATTGAGTTAATCAGTAAAACCGAAAGTGATCTGTTTGTAGAACACTTGGATTATTTGATTCGTTCACTGCCAGAACCACAATTTTGCCAACTAACAGATAACCTTAATTACTGGTTCTGGGAAGAAGAGGTGGCTCCATTAAATAAGCCAGTACTGAAGTCTCAGTTATTGCACCGCGCGCTGAGAACGCCCTTCGAGTCTGAGACAATTTGTGCGCTTCATGCTTTGAGCGCGAGCGAAGACCCAACAATAGGCGCTTCGCTCATGGCATTTCTTCGCCAGGACCAACAGAATCAACACGCATCAAACGCCCTAATTGCATCCGTCATTAGAACAATTGGCTTTTTGAAGTACCGAAAAGCACTAGCCCCATTAACGCAGATCTGTTCCAACGTTAACGAACCGGTTCTTAAAGCCGAATGCGTAGTGACGTTAACTAAACTTGACGTAAAACCTGGCAGGATAAAATCTATTGTTGAGCGGACTGAAAATGATGAATTGGTATTCAGGCTTCATACTGACAGACTTGTTTTACAAAACGTTTTTGGGCCCACAATAACGACGGAATCGGACCCAACTAAAACTTCGTGGGTCAGCACCTACCTTAATTCGACTCTGTTTAGTCATTTTTCCATCGCCCATACTATCGATATTGTCTCAGCAGCAACAGAGCAGGATAAATTGCGAGCGATAAGTCAACTCAATCGGTTGCGCTCAGAAAAGGATATTGAACGCATTATCTTAAAAATGAACCAACTCGGTCTGCCCCTATCTGAAGATTACTCACAGTTACTACTAGAGCATTATCCTGAGCAATCTTGGTTTATTCCTTACTTAACTTTGCAAAGCTTACAGTCCTTTTTCGAAAACCAAGATTTAAACCAGTACTCCCCAGCATTTCGGTCAGCTATATCAAAAGAGTGTCGTATTCGCGCTTCTTTAACAGAGTATTGTAAGCAACGCTTTGAGCCAGACATGAAGTACCTTAGAAGTGGTTTTAGTGCTATCTTGGAAGACAACCCCATGGCACTTAGTTACTTGATGCAATCCGACTCAAAGGTGAAAAAACGGGTAGTGATAAATCAACTGGCCCGTGCTGCGCGAAATGTACACAAAGAAGGGTTAACAGAACAAAGCCCACAGCTGACCAGAATTTTTGAGTTTTTGTATCTTCAGCACAGTTACACCGGTGTCTCTACTAATCAGGTAAATAATGTTTGGATTGCTAGCTTTATCCGTTACGCGCAAGCTAAAGGTTATGTACTTGATTCGCAGTGGCGCCAGCATTATGTGCTCGCATCAAAAAAAACTACTGACTCGCTGGTGCTTTGAGCACTTTTACGCTGACACTGTCTCGTGCAATATCTATAATTGGATTCGTATCAACTGATTGTTTTAGATTAACCCAATCTAAATACTTCTGGTTGAGTTTGCGAAACTTAAGTGTGGCTGAAATAGTAAGTGGTGATGTGGCCCAGTCTGGCACTATGAGATCAAATTCTACGACGTCAGTAGACCCCGCAGGGATCACATTAACATAACTTCGCCCAACCATATTGAACAAGTCGTGACGCCATACTTCTTTACCGTGTCTGTCGATTGCGATTTCTTTGTAAACAACCGTGTCTGCCCCCAAGGACCCGTCTGTTTGCAACTGACCACTGGAGGTGACAAGACGTTGCTGTCCGTCATATACCTTAAAGTCAATCCAAGCTTCATTTAAGTCTATGGTGCCACCGGGAAAACTATGCCCAACGCCTTGATTCGTCAATAACACTTTGATTTTTTTGTGCTCTCCCCGATACATCGCAACCGGATATTTGTGCTGGTTTCTCAGCTCAGCTTTAAGGTACAGTGCGCTTTGTTTGGCCTGCTCATCTTCGGGAGGCTCAATCGACAACTGAATTTTGTCTTGCTGCAGAAATTCTTTGGTCATTTCAAATAATGTTTCGTTACCGAAATGTTTCGCCAACATTACGTTGGCACCGACAAAGTAGTGAGAACGTACTTGCCCTGCGCCATCGGCTGCGATGTCGTCAGCCTTTATCATCGGCATGTGGCAGTCTTGGCATTGTTTGTTTTGTGGATGAGAAAACCTCAGCTCTTTAGGCGAATTAAACTTACTGTTTGACCAGGCTAGAAATTCATCCTGCATTTTTACCCAGCCCCAGTTATTCATGGATTTATCCATAAACTGGATATGACATGAACTGCAAAATTGCGACTCTTGCAGCAGCGGTGATAAGAGATCCTTCGCATGACGCTGTGGAACCAACTTTAGCGCCTGTTGATGTAAAAAATTAAGAGGCCATACATCCACATTGGCAAACAGATATGATTCTCTGGGGGAAAAATGATAACTTGCCACCCCTTCTGAGCTAGTTAAGTGACTCACGCCATGACATGACATGCAGCTGATCCCTTCTTTGTTTGCAACAGTACCTAGTTTACCTCCATGGCTCCCCCCCGGTGTTAACTGTCCAGTTAACAAAGCCACTGGTGCGTGACACCCCTCACAATATCGGGTTGATGCAATGCCCTTAGATTCCGTCAGCAAATTTACGTTTCGTACGTATGTAGGGTCATCCGCCGCATGTCTATGCGTAGAAGCCATCCATTGCTCACCTATCCCTTTATGGCATTCAATACATTGTGCAGATTCTGCAATATGCCTTCGTTGTACAAAAGTACCACTCTCGGTCATAGTTAAGCTGGGCAAAAAAGGACCGTCGCCATAAGCATAAAGATAATCGTCCACCGTATTATTTGGGTAGTTATTTTGGATTAAGTAGTTTCCAGTCAACAGGGTAATGGTGACAGCACATGCAACCCCTATTACAACTAAAATAGGTTTGATTATTTTATTAGAAAGCGTAACAAACCCGGACGGAACACTTGAACGTCTGTTGCTTGGGAATGTTATGTAATGCCAAATTAAATGAACGACTAACAGGAAAAGCGTTAGGATTGCACACACTATGTGGCTGTCGAGCAACCAAGCTTGTTTTTTTAATACTCCGGTAAAACTGATCAGAACACCTGTTAGCGCGAGATAGCAGATTGCAAGAAATAAAATCACGCCAATAATGATCGAGCCAGTCCGTCGAAAACCCACCGTTCGTTTAAAATGCTTATAGGAGTAAAAAAAGAAAATGGCACCAATTACATAACCTGCAAACAGGTGCACAAGGGCTAGCGCCTGACGAAGCCATCCCCAACTTAGGTTCAGCGCATAAGAAGTAAAACCACTAACAACGAGAATTAAGAAAAGGGCAATAAAGCCGTGTAATAGAGAAATTTCCTGTTTATGTTTGTCTGATATTCCCACTACGGCACGTCCATGTTACTTCTGGCCTTGTTTATTGAGCATGGAAATATATCAAGGGGAGGTTGGAACAGCCAGTTTTAATTTTATCGGTATGGCAACATGAAGTCATGTGATCGAACAATAATAGCGTTGGCCTTTCGGTCAATACAGACTGTTGGCTTTTTTCAGAATGTAGTTCATAGGCCGTTAGCGTACTCGTCATGTTTGTGAAGCACTTCAAGTGAATCGGTTGTAGCCGCCAGCCAGAGCGGCAATTTTTCTTACTCTGTTCGGTAGAAAGCCAATGGAATAGGCAATTTCTGTCAGACACGCGCGACAATGATTTTGTCATACATGTCGCGCTCTACTTCCATTTTTCGAGCAGCGGCTAGCGTAAGAAGGGTTTTACCGCTGAACTATTTAAGCTTTAAAATTAGTAACTTAAATACCGTTAGTTTAACAAACCTCTAATGATTAGATTGTTGGGTCGAACGCCTCTTGGCCAGCTTTAGCTTTACTCTCATCTGCAAAATCAATACCCGTATCGGCGAAATCTTGCGCTGATATGTTATGCAAGTTATCAGTACACACATCACCGCCGAGTGATTGAATTACCTTACACATTTCTTCCACCTTGGTATCCATTTGATGCATATGCTCAAGCATAATTCCCATGGCATTAGCGACAGGATCTGGATTGTCAGGCGCAACTGCATAAGCATCGAACCCATATTTTTCGGCAATTTTATTGCGGTTGGGGTTAACCTGCGCTGCATCATTTTGTCGCTTAGAGATAATAATTCGCCCAGGAATACCCACTGCAGTAGCCCCCGCAGGTATATCTTTTACCACCACGGAGTTTGAGCCTACTTTGGCATTTTCACCTATGGTGATAGGGCCGAGTACTTTAGCACCCGCGCCAACTACCGCCCCTTTTTCTAACGTAGGATGACGTTTTCCCGGCGTCCAACTTGTACCGCCTAATGTCACCCCGTGATACAAGGTAACGTCGTCGCCCACCTCTGCTGTTTCACCAATCACTACGCCCATGCCATGGTCGATAAATACACGGCGGCCCAAGGTAGCACCGGGGTGAATTTCAATCCCCGTTAGCCAACGGTTAAATGTAGAGAGACTACGTGCCAACCATTTCCAGTTGGCTTTCCACAATTTGTGGCTAATACGATGCAGCCATACCGCATGTAAACCTGGATAGTTGGTTAAAACCTCAAAGGTATTTCGTGCCGCTGGGTCGCGATGAAATACCCCTTGAATGTCATCTTTAATTCTAGAGAACACGAGTGCCTCGCCTAGTTACGTTATTAGCTATTAGTTATTTTCTTTATCTACTTTTGACTCAGGGTCAGACGCTGGAGCGTTATCTCCTTTCACCGATTTATCGATAGACGCCAAGATGCCACGTAATATGTTCAGTTCTTGAGACTCAGGACGCGCGCGATTGAACAAACGACGAAGTTTAGTCATCACTACACCAGGATGGCTTTTACGAATGAAAGAGGTGCTTTCCAAAGTCGTTTCCAGATGGGTATAGAAACGCTCTAAATCTTCGTTTAGTGGGTACTCTTCTTCAACGCTGGGGTAGGTTTCGCGATTAAGATAGGCCATACGAATTTCATAACATAAGGTTTGTACCGCGGCAGCTAAGTTAAGCGAGCTATATTCAGGATTTGCTGGAATACACATATGGAAGTGACACTGCTGCAACTCTTCGTTGCTCAAGCCGCTATTTTCACGACCAAATACCAGTGCTACGGGGAAATTACTGACTTCCTGTACTAGTTTTTCGCCGCATTCACGTGGCCCAAGCATAGGCCATGAATGGGTTCTAGAACGAGCCGAGGTACCTACCACCAAACCACAATCAGACACGGCTTCTTCTAACGTACTCACTATTTTAGCATTGGCGAGGACGTCTCCAGCACCTGCTGCCAAGGCACTTGCTTGGCCATCAGGCTCATGAACAGGATTAACTAAATAAAGGCTACTCAAGCCCATGGTTTTCATGGCTCTCGCTGTAGAGCCAATGTTACCAGTGTGTGATGTACTCACCAAAATAATACGGATGTTCTCGAGCATGCTTTTTATTACCTGTAGCCTCGTCAATATTGAGCGAATAGTAGCACAATGGCGGTATAGATGGCTATCTGAAGGCCTACATTGATGCCTCAAACCAGTCGGCATCATCCGTAGTTGTGCGACCTACCCACATTTCATTTGCATCAAACGACCATTCTGGTTAAGATGCGCGCGTTTTGAACACCTTACCTTGTGGGTCACTTGCGTAAAACGCATGTTGGGCTAACCTATGGTCAAGGTCTGTTCTTTGGTCTTTTACAATTGGTGGTTTATCTATGCATCCTATGCTGAATATTGCGGTGCGCGCAGCGCGTGCGGCTGGCACAATTATTGTTCGTGGTTTCGAAAAACACAACGAAGTAGCAACTGAATCAAAAGGCGCTAACGACTACGTTACGCAAATTGATAAAGAAGCTGAACAAGCTATTATTGCTAAAATTCAGCAATCATTCCCAAATCACTGCTTTTTGGGCGAAGAGTCTGGTGAAACTGCCGGCGCAGACACTGACTTTCAGTGGATTATCGACCCGCTAGATGGCACCACCAATTTCATTAAAGGCATTCCTCACTTTGCCGTTTCTATTGCATTACTTCACAAAGGTCGTCTAGACCAAGCTGTTGTATTCGATCCTATCCGTAGCGAATTATTCACTGCTAGCCGTGGTCAAGGTGCTCAGTTGAATGGTTACCGTATTCGTGCGTCTAAGCCTCGTGATTTAAATGAGACTATTCTCGCTACTGGCATGCCGTTTAAAAACAAAGCTAAGTTTGGCGAGTATGCGCTAAGCCTAAACAAAATTTTCCATGAGTGTGGCGACATTCGCCGTGCAGGTAGTGCAGCGTTAGATTTAGCCTACGTTGCTGCAGGCCGTCATGATGGCTACTGGGAACGTGGTATTAAAACGTGGGATATCGCAGCAGGCGAACTTATTGTTCGTGAAGCTGGCGGCCTAGTCACCGACTTTAAAGGCGGTAACGATCCACTTTATAGCGGTGAAATTGTTGCTGGTAGCGCCAAGGTAGTTCAAGGCTTAGTTAAGCATTTAAAATAGCCTTTGAATTTTAGAAGGCAGCTCATTGACTTAGTGTCTTATATAAAGTGAAAAAGCGGTGTTCATACACCGCTTTTTTGTGCCTGTTTATAAGCTGGCTTTTGTAGGCGGCTTAGACCCTGTCTTTGAATAAGCCGATGCAGAAGATAGCGTAATGGTTCTATCAATGTCTTGGTTAGGTCGTTGCGACCTAGCCTTCAACCCAAATAGTACTCGTGTAACCATGTTTCTTTTGGCAAGTTCATAAGTTAGCGCACAACCAACTAACGTAAATAGTAAAATGAGCACAAACTGAATGCCTACTGGAAAGCCTATTGAATGCAGGCTATACGCGGCCACTACAATCAGTGTTTGGTGCATCATGTAGTAGGGAAGCACACCGCCATTAAGGTATTTTACCCAGCCCATGGGTTTATTTAAGTAACGCTTACCAAAGCCCAGTATCGCCGCCAACCAAGCCCAATGATTCAGCACTACAATATAACCGACCATCACTCTGAACCACCAATACTCAGTCATCCAGTCGCCAACAGGCCCAAACATGTCATGCCTATCTGCGATAATAAGTGAATACATGCACAACGCCACCACCGCGCTTACATAACGAGTACGCTCTAGTGCTTCCCATAGCTTGGGCTGCAAAATGATAACGGCACCTACCACCATAACAAGGAAGTATTTAGCATGGCTGTACCAGTCATTTAGCAAATCGTGTGTAGTGGGGTATGTATTTCGCAGCATTAGCCATATTGCGACCATTGCTGTAGAGGATGCAAAAGAAAAGCTTATTATTCCAATCTGGAGTTTTGCTAACTGAGCCATTATCGGAAACAGCAAAATTAACAGTAACGAATACACCCACAAGTAAGGTAAAAACCAAAGGTGATTCCACGTGAGTAAGCCAATGTCAGAATGACGCTCGGCAAGCCACTGAGTATTAGGGTTAATGTATTCTAAATAGAACTGCGTAAAAGTGGTGTCTATCACCCCATTAACCGTCCATTCAATATAAACTTGTGGGGCAACTATCACAAACATGCCAAATAATAACGGAATCATTAATCGTTGAGTTCGCTGAGTTATCAACTCCCCTGCCCGTTTTAAGAATAAAAGCGGTTTAGGCTCTACGCGCGTCAACAATACCGTCAGTACCATCGAAGAAATTAGAAATAACAGCGACATTCGCCACTGATTAGTTAAAATCATCACGTCTTGCAGCCACGCTTGAGGCTGTTCACTTTTGATATGCCATCCCCATTCCAACACGTAGTACATACCAATGTGATAAAGAATTAACACACCAAACGCAATAACTCTTAATGCATCGAGTGCATAAAATCGGGTTGATTCGCTGCGATTTATTGCTTGTGTCATTTCTGTCTGTCCTATTCAATAATGTAGTAATAGGGTTTGATATAACGTACATTTTCTTACTTGCACTAGCATAGAGTGACGAAGGATTGAGTAATTGGGGGTAAGCGGTGGGTAGCAGTGACGAAAAACTCAGTCAGTTTTTTCGCAATACAGAGCGATATCACAAATGGGCAGCGTTTTTACTGCTAGTGATATATTTATTTTTGAATAACTCGATTAATGCTGCATCAGATTGGACAGAGCTATCGAGGGATTCAAATAACAGTACGGCTTTGTGGGAGCCTTATCTGTGGGAATATAGCAGCGCATTGGCCACTGCATTATTAGTCGTCCCCCTTATTTATTTCATTCGTAAACTTGATACTCATTCATTTAGGGCAAGGACATGGCTACTTTGGCATTTTGCGTTTGCGAGCCTTTTTTCAATTGCACATGTCACTTTGATGGTGGCCTTTAGAGAGCTGTGCTATTTACTATCGGACAAGGAATACAATTTTGGACCTATAGCCAACGAATTTTTCTATGAGTACCGTAAGGATTTATGGGGTTATATCACCCTTATCACCTTTTATTACATCATAATGTTCAGTTATAGAAGACTTATAGGAGAGGCTTCTGTTATTCGGGAGCATGATGCGCCTGTGGAAGTGAGTGGCGCTAGAGGGGATACCCCCACCTCGGGCATGCCTGACAATTTGTTGGTAAAGAAGCTAAACAGAGAATTTTTAGTAAAACTTAGTGACGTCTATTGGGTAGAAGCATCGGGCAATTATATTAATCTGCACACGGTGAAGTCGACCTTTCCATTACGGTATACCATGAAACATTTCTGTGAACACGCTAGTGAAAAAGGCTTTATTCGTGTACATCGTTCCTATGTGGTGCAAAGCACACTTATAGACAATATACGATTTGAAGACAGCGGAGATGGCACTTTAACATTGTTAAATGGCACTGAAGTTCCCGTCTCTAGGCGTTACAAAGACGCCTTAAAAGCCCGCCTAACTCCTGCAGCGTAAATTGAAAGCAAAAAAAAAGCTAGTCAATTGCTGACTAGCTTTTTGTATCTTGTGAACCTAGCGTCAAAAATTAGGGCATTGGGTCTAAATCAGCGCCTTCTTTTTCTACCTGAGGTGGCATCAAATCTTCTTTACTAATACCCAGTGCTAGTGCAACTGAGCTTGCAATATAAACGGAAGAATACGTACCAACAACAACACCAAACAACAATGCAGTAGCAAAACCATGAATGAGTGCGCCGCCTTTATAGAACAAGGCAATCAACACTAATACCGTGGTGAGTGATGTAATGATTGTACGATTCAAGGTTTGCGTAAGCGAAATATTGATAATATCAATGGGCTCGCCCTTACGAATTTTGCGGAAGTTTTCACGAATACGATCAGAGACAACAATGGTATCGTTAAGCGAGTAACCAATTACCGCTAATACCGCTGCGAGTACCGTTAAATCAAATTCAATTTGAAGTATCGAAAATAACCCCAAGGTTAGAATAACATCATGAGCAAGGGCCGATACCGAACCTAGCGCGAAACGCCATTCAAAACGCATGGCAACGTAAACCAATATACAGATGAGCGCCACTAGCATGGCCAAACCGCCCTGCTCAGTTAGTTCTTCACCCACATTTGGCCCTACGAATTCAATACGGCGCATATCAACCGCAGTGCCGTCGGCACGCAACGCTGCTAATACTTGTTCACCAATCGTGGCCGCTTTAACACCGTCACGAGGGGCAATACGAATTAGCACCTCTTGGCTGCTGCCAAAGTTTTGTACAATAGCGTCTTCGAATTCAGCATTGTTCAGTAACGTACGAATAGACTCTAAGTTCGCTGCATCTTCGTAACCCACTTCAATTAGCGTTCCGCCAGTGAAATCTAATCCCCAATTAAGACTGTTAACGCCCAAAGAGACGAATGAGCCTAAAATAAGAAGCGTTGATAACACCATGGCAGGCATGCGTAGACGCATGAAATTAATGGTTTCAGATAACTTTAATAATTGCATGTCCTGCTCCTATATCGCTAATTTCTGTACATTACGTCGACCGCCCCACACAGCGTTAACGATAACGCGTGTTAGTAAAATGGCAGTAAACATAGAGGTAGCAATGCCAATCATTAGCGTAATAGAGAAGCCTTTAATTGGACCGGTTCCTACAGCGAACAGAATAAGACCCGCAATGAACGTTGTGATGTTAGCATCTAAAATGGTAGAGAACGCGCTGTCATAGCCATGATGAATGGCCTGTTGAGGGCTTCTTCCATCACGTATCTCTTCGCGAATACGCTCGAATATAAGTACGTTAGCATCTACCGCCATACCAACGGTAAGAACAATACCCGCCATACCCGGTAAGGTTAGCGTCGCACCAGGGATCATAGACATAATACCCACAATCATCACCAAGTTGGTGATAAGTGCAATGTTTGCCACAATACCAAAGGCTTTGTAGTAAATGAGCATAAACACAAGTACCGCCAACAAACCATACACAATAGCTTGTGTACCAAGCTCAATGTTCTCTTTACCTAAACTTGGCCCTACTGTGCGCTCTTCAACAATTTGAATAGGCGCAATCAATGCTCCGGCACGGAGTAACAAGGCTAAGTCGCGGGCTTCTTTCGGTGAATCTAGACCCGTAATTTGAAACTTACTGCCTAACTGTGCACGAATAGTGGCTACGGAAATAACCTGTTCGTGCTTTTCGAAAATTAGCTTGTCGTCTTTATTACGCTCGCCGTTCGACTTGTATTCAATAAATACCGTAGCCATCGGCTTACCAATATTGCCTCGAGTCGAGCGAGACATTTTATTGCCGCCCTCTGAATCAAGAGAAATATTAACGTTAGGCAAACCGTATTCATCTACACCACTATTGGCATCAATGATATGACTTCCAGTAAGCATAATGCGTTTTTCAAGCAACTGAGGAATACCTTGCTGGTCTTCAATAACTTGAGAACCCGCGGGTACACGACCGCTAATAGCGTCACGCACGTCGTTTTTCTGATCAACCATTCTAAATTCTAAGGTTGCGGTAGCATTTAGAATTTCTTTAGCACGGGCCGTATCTTGAATACCAGGAAGTTGCACAACAATACGGTCAGCACCTTGTTTTTGAACCAAAGGCTCAGCAACACCTAATTGGTTAACACGGTTACGAATAATGGTAATGTTTTGCTTAACCGCGTTTTCGCGAATTTCTTGAAGTTTAGCTTCAGAGAAAACCGCTCGAAGTACTAGGTCGTCAGTTTGATTTAGCGTAAGGTCGCGATTTTGGTTACGTAAGAAAAACTCTGCTTTATCAAGCGTTTCTTCATCACGGAACGTAATTTCTACGTAGTCTTCTTTCTGTGTAACACCACGATAGCGAATGCCTTCTTCACGCAAAGAGGTACGAAATCCACTTTCAGCATCTTCTAATGACTTAGTGATGACTTCGGTCATATCCACTTCCATTAAGAAATGAACGCCGCCGCGTAAGTCCAAACCAAGTTTCATTGGCGTGCCACCTAACCCTTCAAGCCATTCTGGCGTATCAGGTGCAAGGTTCATTGCCACAAAGTAATCGTCACCTAATGCATCTTCTAATGCTTCACGGGCAACTAATTGAGTGTCTGAATCTGAGATACGAACGAGAATTTGCTCATCTTCGAATTCGATGCGCTTGGGAGTAATACCTTTTGCCGCCAACGTAGACTCAACTTGGCCTATCATTGACTCGGTTACGACAGCGTCACGGCCTGCAGAAATCTGCACTGCGTGATCTTCACCGTAGATATTGGGAAGTGCATAAAGTGCGCATAGTCCAATGACGATAAGCGTACTTAGCACTTTCCAGATTGAATTTTTATTTAGCACTGGATAGTTCCTTTCGTGCCAGTACCGGGAAGGTCCCGGCCCCGGCGTTTGTCAATTACAGCGACTTCATCGTGCCTTTTGGCAACACAGCTGTTACAGACGACTTCTGCACAACGATGTTGTTCGTGTCGTTAAGAGAAATTTCGATAAAATCTTTGTCGTCAGACACTTTAGTAATACGACCAACAATGCCACCTTGCGTTAGCACTTCATCGCCTTTACCCAGTGAGGTAACTAAGTTTTTATGCTCTTTTACACGCTTCGCTTGAGGGCGATAAAGTAGGAAGTAAAAGATTAAACCGAATACGGCCAACATGATGATCATTTCCATACCACCGCCTTGTGCAGCGCCGCCAGAAGCTTGCGCATGTGCGCTTGAGATAAATAGGCTCATAAAATTCCCCAATTATTTTCGTTGTTATAGTGCCGGAACCGGCATATTTTTTTGTTCATAGAAAGTGTGTACGAAATCGTCCAACGAATCTGCTTCAATAGCATCGCGAAGGCCTTGCATAACACGTTGGTAGTAACGAAGGTTATGGATGGTGTTTAAACGCGCACCCAAAATCTCATTACACTTATCTAAATGATGTAGATAAGAGCGAGAATAGTTTTTACAAGTGTAACAGTCACAATTTTCATCAAGGGGCGAGGTATCGTTGCGGTGGACCGCATTACGAATTTTCACTACGCCATCGGTAACAAACAAATGACCGTTTCTTGCATTACGGGTTGGCATAACACAATCGAACATATCGATACCACGGCGCACCGCTTCTACAATATCTTCTGGTTTACCGACACCCATTAAGTAGCGTGGTTTGTCTTCTGGAATTTGCGGCGCAGTATGGTCGATAATGCGGATCATATCTTCTTTAGGCTCACCAACCGATAAGCCACCAATAGCATAACCATCGAAGCCAATAGCTTCTAGCCCAGCCAGCGATACATCACGCAGACCTTCATACATGCCACCTTGGATGATACCAAACAAAGCAGCAGGACTGTCGCCATGAGATTCCTTGCTTCGCTTCGCCCAGCGTAATGACATTTCCATAGAAACGCGCGCTTCTTGCTCAGTGGCAGGAAAAGGCGTGCACTCATCGAAAATCATCACGATGTCGGAACCCAGATCGCGTTGCACTTCCATTGATTTTTCTGGCGTAAGTAAAATCTTTTCGCCGTTAATTGGCGAGCGGAAGGTTACCCCTTCTTCAGTGATTTTACGCAAATCACCTAGACTGAATACTTGGAAGCCGCCTGAATCGGTAAGGATAGGCTTATCCCAATGCATAAAATCATGCAGGTCGCCATGCTGACGTATAACGCCTGTGCCCGGGCGTAGCATCAAGTGGAATGTATTGCCAAGGCAAATATGTGCACCACTGTCTTCTAATTCTTCAGGGGTCATCCCTTTTACTGTGCCGTAAGTTCCCACAGGCATAAATGCTGGGGTTTCTACCACACCACGATCAAAAACCAGACGTCCGCGTCTGGCTTTACCATCGGTTTTCAACAACTCAAATTGCATGTAAAGCGTTCCCAATCAGGTGCGCGCTCTGGCGCTGGGTCAAACGAAATTGTGGGCGATTATACCAGTTATTCTTCTGAGATCATGCCCAATACGCATGTTTATCGTTGAGATAAAGAAATAGGGCGGTCATCCTCTGCCCTATTCCCTAAAATATCGTGAAGCTTTATCTTTCAATTAGGCTTTTTCGATAAACATACTGTCGCCATAACTAAAGAACCTGTACTCGTTCTCGATGGCTTCTTGATAAGCATTCATCACATTTTCTCTACCAGCAAAAGCACTTATCAGCATCATTAGTGTCGATTCGGGCAAATGAAAATTGGTAAACATGGCATCGACTACTTTGAAGGTAAAACCCGGATAAATAAAAATTTCAGTATCTGAGTAAAACGGCGCAATCACAGGGTTTTCACCTGTGTTATCTTCGATTGATTGCTCTGCACTGGCTTTTGCCGCAGATTCTAACGAACGTACCGATGTAGTTCCTACCGCAATCACCCGCTTACCTTTTGCTTTGGTTGCCAATACGGCATCTACCACTTCTTGAGATACCTCGGCATACTCAGCATGCATTTTATGCTCTTCAATATTTTCCACCCTTACAGGTTGGAACGTACCTGCACCAACGTGCAAGGTAACAAAGGCCAAGTTCACGCCTTTTGCTTTTAACGCCGCTAGCATATTGTCATCAAAGTGTAAGCCTGCCGTTGGCGCTGCAACGGCGCCTGGCGTTTCATTGTAAACCGTTTGATAGCGTTCTTTGTCGGTAGACTCATCAGGGCGGTCAATATAGGGTGGCAATGGCATATGGCCATACTGCTCTAGCAGCGAAAGTGCCGTTTCTTCATGATCGAAGCGCAGCAAGAACAAAGCATCATCACGCCCTTCAACCGTGATATTTACATGCTCTTCTAGCAACAAACGGGTACCAGGCTTTGGTGCTTTACTGGCTCGAACATGCGCAAGTGCGGTGTGCTCGGTTAAAATACGTTCAATAAGCACTTCAACGTGGCCACCGGTTTCTTTCTTGCCTAACAGCCGCGCAGGTATAACACGGGTGTTATTAAAAACCAGAAGGTCACCCTCGTCTACTAACGACAGCATGTCGTTAAACATAGCGTGAGTAACTGCGCCCGACTTACCATTCAACTGAAGTAAACGGCTTGCCGTTCTATTTTCTGTTGGGTACTTAGCAATCAGGTTTTCTGGTAGTGTGAAGCGATAATCTGATAATTTCATATTTACTATTTAAAACGCTAAAATTGAACTAAAGAATTAAGACAAAAGTTGAATATTAAGTAAATTTAAGTTTTATGCACATTGGTTAATTCAACCGAAATACAACTTCACTCACTCATCCAACCTGTTATTTTTATTAGCCTAAAGTAGCCATGTATAATTTACTATACCTACTTATGGAACCCAATACGGTCGAATATCAAACAAAGATAGAAGAAAAAACCTTAAACGGTTAAGATTCGTCCCAGATAGTGATGATGTTCTCCCTTAACATTCCTTATCTTAGACCCGACATTTGTCGGGTTTTTTTTCGCTTGTCGATTGGTATCGACTTCTTAAGCGAATGTTTCACTTCATATCCTTTTTGTAATGAAGCATTTTACCTGTTTGTATCGTCAAGATCAGTTAAGATTTCTTCTATTAACGCCGCATCTACTGCTCGCGCTTTAAGGACGTATAATATTTGTACTAACAAATCTGCGCCCATAATGCCTTTATTCACCTTGTTTCTTAAATTATCAGCACTTTGTTCTACACTAATGTCGGCTAAACGCTGACTGAGCGCTTGATATTTCACTCCACGCACAGACATTTCAGACTTAACGAGTCGCGCTACGGTTTGTCGCCATGCATTTTTAGCACTCAATTAAACACCCCATTTGTGACGTATATTTTACAAAAACACACTTTTTTACACATTAAAAGCATATTCGTTATTGACGATTATGGCATAATACGTCTACACTGCAAGTCAAGAATATTGGCGAGTGCGTAAATTGTGGTTACAGTGGCACTCGACATTATCGCTTCAATCGAAAAGGAGAACTGTATGAGTTGGGATCTAGAGAGCATCGAATCTTTGTTTAAAGAGCACGATGACTTTGTGGTGACGCGTGAGGAAAACTGTTTACTCATTGCGAATCAAGACGGTATAGACGCGTGGCTGGCTATTAGCGGCGAGCAAATTTTAGTGGAAACCTTATTGTTTGCTTCATCAGAAGTTAAAGACAAAGCGGCTTTAGATCACGAAATTTTATCTACCCATATGTTGTTCCCGTTAACTACGGTTGGTATTTCAACTGTTGGCGATGAGGAATACTACGTTGCCTTTGGTGCGCTTAGTGCCCAATCGAAATCAGAAAGTATTGTGATTGAAGTAGAAACACTGTTTCAGAACGTTGCATCATTTTTAGATGCCTACGAAACACACCTTAGTTAATATTTACTTCGAAGGAGAAGCGAATGTCAGTTTGGAAAAAATTAGTTACTGCAGTAAAGGGTGGTGCCAACGAAGCGGCACAGTCGGTAGTAGATAGCCAGGCTATCCGTATTCTGGAGCAGGAAATTAGAGAAGCTAAAGAAGAATTACGTAAATCTGATCATGCAAGAACGCAGATTTTAGCGAAATGTAAGTTGTCTCAGCAAAAAGTAGATAGCTTTAATTCTTCCATTGAAGAATACGAAGCGCATGCTCGCAAAGCAATTGAAAACGATCGCCAGCTAGCCCTTGATTGTGCTCAAAAGGTATCTGAATTGAAAGAAGAGCAAGCGCAAGAACAAGCATATCTTGATCAGTTCCAACAATCAGAAAAGCAATTAGCACAGAATATCCAGCAAGCAAAAGCGAACTTGCGCCGTTTAGAGCAGCAAGTGGATATGGTGAAAGCCACTGAAAGTGTACAAAAAGCCCAAGTTGCTGTTTCATCTCGCCACATGGGCGCGAACAGCAAAATGAAAACTGCAACGGAATCGCTTTCACGCATTCAAGATAAGCAGAAGATGCGCAACGCTGAACTTCAAGCGGCGGAAGAACTTGCCACTGAAGAGTCGAGCAGCGATTTAGAAAAGCGCCTTTCTGAAGCCGGTATAAAAGGGGGTAAAACCTCCGCCGATGATGAACTTGCTCGTATTTTAGGCAAATAAAGTAATATTTAACGGGAGCTTAGGCTCCCGCTTTGTCTTTTATAGACATATTCCCCGCTTAAAGGCACAGTTAAAGAAAGACAAACAAAGGTTGTTTCTCGCTATGTCGCAATGGATAAAGCTGCGCAAAATTATGTTGCAGTATTTCGCCGAATCTCGTTGGTACACGATTCTAGGCGCCACCGCCTTCTATGGGGTGAGTAGTTATTGGCTACTTTACGCCGCCAACGAAAATGCATTAATTGCACAAGCCGATTTTATCTACTGGTTAGCTGTTACCGCATCGACGGTGGGTTATGGCGATTTATCACCCACGACCTCCGCCGGCAAACTCATCGTAGCATTTTACGTTATTCCCTTAGGACTAAGTATTTTTGCCATGGTGATTGGCCGAATTGCAGCCTGGGTATCTGAACAATGGAAAAAAGGGGTAATGGGCATGACTAGCCTAAATGTTAGTAAACATATTTTGGTGATTGGTTGGAACGAGCAACGCACTATGTTGTTGTTAAATTTGTTATTGCAAGAACGCGAAGCCATGACCGAACGGCCCGACATTGTTCTGTGTGTAAAAGCAGATATCACCAACCCCATGCCAGGTATTATCGAATTCGTTAAAGTAGACTCGTTTAACAAAGACGACGATATGGACCGGGCTTGTATTGACGCGGCTCAAACAATTCTCATCGACAATCCACAAGATGATGTCACTATGACCACTGCGCTGTATTGTTCGAAACGAAATCCGCAAGCTCATCAAGTTGCTTATTTCAATGATGATAGCCTAGTGGGCTTGCTACAAGAACACTGCCCAAAAGTGGAATGTACGCCTAGTGTCGCCGTTGAAATGCTGGCTAAAGCGGCATTCGATCCCGGTTCCAGTATGCTGCACCACGACTTATTAAGCATTGGCGAAGGGCAAGCGCAGTTCTCTGTGAAGATACCTAACGACAGCCCATCTATTTCCGTTGCCAAACTATTTATGAACTTAAAGCGTCGACACGATGCCATATTTATTGGTTATGCTCCACACGGACAAGTGAAAGACATGGTGGTGAATCCACCGTTAGACTCAACTCTGGCTCCAGGCGATACCTTATTTTACATTGCCGACAGGCGCATTAATGCCATCAATTGGCCATCGTTAGACGCCGAATAACACAGGAGTGTATTGTGTTTAGTAAATTATTTAAGAAAAAAGCGCCAGAAAAACCTAAAGCGCCTGAAGTGATGGGCTTGTATTTAGGTGGTTCATTCGAGCTAGATAATTTAAAGCTGTCGTTACTTGAGCCATCGCTTACGATAGAAGGCGCTGCACGTTCACAACTGATTCAAGCCGTTGGCGAAGCACCACTTGATACAGGCGGTACTTTGCTGCGCTTTTACACAGACGATGATGGCTTTTTACAAGTGGTGCTTGATGGTGGGCTTAGTGAAAATCACATTACTGACGTTAAGCTTTGGCATTTTTATAGCACTGAAACCATTGGTAGTGAGCAGCAATGGAAATCTTGCGTAAATACCCTGATTAGCCAACCTACTTATACTCTTGACGGCAAAGTTTTTAAGCGAGTCTGGGAGGCGGTAGGGGCAGAATCACCGCCCGTTGCAGTGACAGAAACCACCTATGAAGAAGATGAAGATATCAGCACGACTGATCAGTTTATGATGCTCTACGAACGAGAGATAGAAAATGATAGAGTGGAGTCATTACTGGTGGCGGGCGAAGAAAAGATAGTGGGTAGCAATTTCGACCGCTGCTTAGTTATTTCCACGGGGTTTGACGTAGAACCCGCAGACATTACGATAAACGGTTAATCGACATATAAAGGTAAGGACGTTCTATGGACACTATTATGGACTCATTGGCAGGATTAGATAACTTTGCGGTGTATTTCGGCCTCTCAATTGTTTTCTTATTCGTCTTCAAACTGGTATATGCCCTAGTGACCCCACATGATGAGTGGAAACTAGTTAAAGAAGAGAAAAACGTAGCAGCTGCAATTGGTTTTGGCGGCGCGATTGTTGGTTTTGCTATTGCACTTGCTAGCGCAGCGACGCACTCAGTCGCTATTGTCGATTTCATTATTTGGGCTGTTGTCGCTATTATCGCGCAATCGTTAGCCTTTGCGTTATTACGCTTTACCTTTATGCCTAAAATTGCACAGCGTATTAACGAAAATGAAGTTTCTGCAGGCGTGATGCTAGCCAGTATGTCTATTGCAGTGGGTTTATTAAATGCGGCATGCATGACCTATTAAGGGGGACCCATGACAAACTCTAATAAATCACACGCAGCACAAGGTGCTATGACAGATAATCAGTCAAGTGGTTCTGCCACCAGCCGTAAACGTAGCTCAGGTATTAACCTTTCTCGTATGCGCAAAAGCTACGCGTTAAAGCCTCTCGCTATTGGTATTGCCAGCGTTTTCCTAAGTGCTTGTGGTGAAGAGAAACAAGACGCACAAATTTACACTTCATTGGAAGACTGCAAGCGAGATTTCCCTGATGCAGTAGAGCGCTGTGATGCAGCTTATAAAACCGCTACAGAAGAAGCCATGCGTACCAGCCCTCGCTTTAATAGCGAATACGATTGTGAGTACGAATTTGGTGCCAACCAATGCCGCACGGTGAATACCAATTCAGGCAGTGTATTTATGCCCTTTATGGCAGGCTTCATGGTAAGTCAGTTGTTATCGCCAAATCGCTATTACTCACAGCCTCTCTATACCTCGTATTCACCCTACTCGTCTTATCGTTCTCGCTGGGTTACGGCTGATGGAAATGTGTTTAGCGGTGATATTCGCAAGCGCAATTACAAAGTGGGCTCAGATACACTGAAACCTAAACCTACGGTAAACCGCACAATGAAGCGCGGCGGTTTTGGTAGCAGTGTTAGGGCAAAATCATCGTGGGGAAGTAGCTCACGCAAAGGCAGTTGGGGCGGATAAGCCATGTTTAGAATGCCATGCCAGCCTCGCAAAGGTTGGCAGCAATTGGCCGGCGAATTTGGGTTTCATTTTCATACCATGTATGGCGAACCCTACTGGGATGAAAGTGCGTACTACCAATTCACCTTAGCGCAAATTGAAAAAGACATAGAAGATCCCACCGCCGAGCTTCACCAAATGTGCTTAGCTGTGGTTGATGATGTGGTTAATAGTGAGCAGTTACTCACCCGCTTTTCTATTCCTGAAGCTCACTGGGGGTTAGTTAAAGACAGTTGGCGCAACCGTGACCCTAGTTTGTATTCCCGCTTAGATTTAGTTTATTCCGGCAAAGGCCCCGCCAAATTGCTTGAAAACAATGCAGATACGCCTACCAGCTTGTACGAATCAGGTTTTTGGCAATGGCTATGGTTAGAACAACAAGTGAATGCGGGTGTGCTGGCGCGAAATGCTGATCAGTTTAATAGCTTGCAAGAAAAGCTAGTGTTTCGCTTCGGTGAAATAGACCAGCACTATCAATTAAATCAAATGCACTTCTCTTGTTGCAAAGATACCGAAGAAGACCGGGGGACGGTGCAATACCTTCAAGACTGTGCAAGAGAAGCTGGTATTCAAAGCGACTTCGTTTTTATTGAAGACATTGGTTTGGCAGATACAGGGGTATTTACCGACCTTGCTGATGCCCCCATTACCGATTGTTTCAAGTTATATCCTTGGGAGTTTATCCTGCGCGAAGAGTTTGGTGACTCACTCGCTGATGCAAAGGTAAATTGGTTAGAACCTGCGTGGAAGTCTATTATTTCAAACAAAGCACTACTGCCTTTGTTATGGCAGAAATTTAAAGGCCACCCTAATTTACTACCTGCCTATTTCGCCGACGATATTCCAAATAAAACCCCTCATGATGCCACGCACGGCGGCAAATGGGTCAAAAAGCCATTATTTTCAAGGGAAGGCGCGAATATTTCATTGATTGAAAATGGAAAGGAATCGGAATTAAGCCCAGGTCCGTATGGAGAAGAAGGGTTTATTGTACAAGCTTTTCATCCTCTTCCTGTGTTTGATGGAAACCATACACTCATTGGTAGCTGGTTGGTAGATGACATGCCAGCAGGTATTTCGGTGCGAGAAGACAGTAATGCGATTACGCAAGACTTGTCTCGATACTTACCCCACATCATCTTGTAGCTGATTGTAGTTGAACACCAAAACGCTGTTGTTTAATGAGCATAGCCGCCCAACAATACTTCCTTGCTAGGCAAGTGTTATAACGAAGGAATAAAAAACTGTTTATGAAGCCATTGTCTTTTCAACTTCGCGTGTTACTTACCTTGGGCGCATTTCTTATCGTCATTGAGATAGTGAACCTGATAACGGGAAATAGCTTGAATCAGTTTGGCGTATATCCACGCTCTTTGTCTCATTTGCCCTATATCTTCACAGCCCCATTTTTACACGGTACGCCGTCGCACTTGATGGCTAATTTTATCCCTTTATTGCTGTTTATGTGGCTTACTATGCAGTGGGGAAAGCGCACCTTTCTCATCGCCACCGCAAGTGCGTTGATTATTGGCGGACTGGGGGTGTGGATTTTTGGTCGTAGTGCTATGCATATTGGCGCAAGTGGTATGGTTTACGGCTACTTCGGCTTCCTAGTATTAGCTGGTTTTAAGAGTAAGAAAGTGAAATACCTGCTTATTTCTATCATTGTTGCCATTCTTTACGGCGGAATGCTGGTAGGTATATTGCCAACCTCTAGATTTATTTCATTTGAATATCATCTATTTGGCTTTTTAGGTGGGTTATTTGCCGCTTGGCACTGGGCACGATGAATGGATGCCGTATAATTGTGCTCAATTAAACAGTGCGGCAAATAAGAGAAAGATAAAGGCGTTATGGCAGAAGTACAATCGCAGCAAAAGAATCAGGGCTTTTTCGGCAACCTTGCTTTCAATATTATTATACCCGTGGTGCTAATGAGCTATGCAAGCTCTGAAGATTATTTAGGCCCCGAATGGAGTATTGTCGCCGCACTCGCTTTCCCCATAGGTTATGGATTATGGGATTTGAAAACATCAGGCAAAGTAAACGGATTTTCTGTTTTAGGTATTATCAGCGTATTGCTAACGGGTGGTTTTAGTTTGTTAAAACTGCCTGCCGAGTATATCGCCATTAAAGAGGCAGCTATTCCTGCGGCTATTGGTTTGGCAGTATTGATAACCCAATATACTGAAAAGCCGCTGGTCAAAATGCTGATCTTAAACGACCAAATTATAAACTGGCCACACTTAAATAGCGTGCTCGATGCACAGAACAAGCAAGCTTTGTTTAAACGCAAAGTCGCAGTAAGTTCATACATTGTGGCCAGCTCGTTCTTTTTATCTTCTGCCTTAAACTACATTTTAGCCAAGGTGATTTTGGTTAGCGATCCAGGCACTACGGCTTATACCGAAGAACTAGGCCGAATGACAGCCTTAAGCTACCCCGTCATTGTCATACCCAGCATGATACTGCTTATTACCGCACTATGGTATTTATTCAGCCAGATTAAGAAGATAACTGGCGAAGAGTTAGATGATTTTATTAATCAGTAGCTTGTAACAAAATAATTAGTGGTATATGCCACTAAAAATACTGCTATAGTCAATTGGATTAAACTTGATTAAAGAAAGTAGCCATGGAAGCGTTTATTGTTCTTGCTTGTTTTGCCATTGCAATACTAGCTGCAAAATCGTTTATTAGATTTTTCCCATCAATTCTTCCACCTCAATCAGGCCGCTTAGTAACATTAGATGGCCTAAGAGGATTTTTGGCATTTTCCGTTTTTATTCATCATTTCGTAATCACCTACTATTGGAAAGTCGATGGGGTTTGGCGACGCCCAGAAAGTGATATTTATCAAAATTTTGGTAAAGTGGGAGTGGTACTATTTTTCATGATTACTGGTTTTTTGTTCATAGACCGACTTATTTCAAAAAAGAAAGTTAATTGGTTTTTGCTGTTTAAATCAAGATTATTTCGAATTCAGCCTTTATATTTTTTCGCTCTCATAATAGTTTTAATCTTGTCACTCAAAAACACTAACTTTCAGATTGGTGATTGGCAAAGTTTTTTTAAAGATATTGTCTTATGGCTATTATTCTATGGCCGGTCAATTAACGAATTTGCTGATTCAAAACGAATAATTGCATCAGTAGATTGGACTTTAAAATACGAATGGCTTTTTTACCTCTCTTTACCTTTAATACAGCTTGTATTTAAAAGTAAGATATTAACTCTTATGACTTTTTTTGGTGGGGTGTTTTATTTATTTCTCTACCCATTAGAAGTACTAGGAATAAGCTCTAAGTTTTTTCTCTACTTTTTCTTTGGGGGGCTTACAGCGTACTTACTAAAAACCCTTAGAAACGATTTTAACTATGATTCAACGTCTGTATCCATCGCAGCCTTATTTCTTATTTTAATTATTACCCTATACCCCCGCACTTTAGACCTAGCACATTCCATACTAATATTTGTCTTATTTTTTCTCATTACTAACGGAAATTCAATATTCGGTATTCTTCGGTGGAAAAGCTGCAGAGTACTTGGTGAAGCAAGTTATAGCATATATTTGCTGCATGGGATTGTTCTGTACGTGTTGTTCACTGAGATAGAGTTAGTTGACTTTAAAACAACGTCTTTTATTGAATATTTGACAATACTTCCAATAGTATCAATTATCGTAGTTATTTTTTCTTGCTTGACCTTTTTAACGATAGAACAGCCTTTCATCAAGCTGGGGAAATCAGGCGTTAAGAAAAAGCAAAATACAGTCAGTAGACCGACCAATTAATGCGCTTGCTCAATGACGTAAGCGCAGCTACACCTAAATGAGAGTTCCCCACCGCGTTTAGCGCGGGAGAAAAAACACATATAGAAAAGCGACCCGGTACCACGGCAATGACTCCACCGCCAACACCGCTTTTCCCTGGTAAGCCAACCTTAAAAGCAAAGCTACCCGCCTCGTCGTACATACCGCTTGTAGCTAACAACGCATTCACTTGACGATTTTGGTCTGGGCTTAGTACCTGTTCGTCGGCACATTTAGAATAACCTCTATTTGCTAAGAAGTTCGTGGCTCGCGCTAAATCAACACAACTCATTTCCAAGGCACAGTTGTTAAAATAGCTATGCAATACATCCTCAACTTCATTTTCAAAGTTGTTATAGGCTTTCATTAAATACGCCATTGCAGCATTTCTAGCACGATGCTCAAATTCAGAGTCAGCGACCACTTTATTAGCAAAAATATTATCGTTGCAGGACAAGCGCCTAACAAAATCTCGCATACCAATATGAGGTGAGGCGAAACGAGACTGTGTCATGTCACTCACCACTAATGCCCCCGCATTAATAAACGGGTTCCGTGGTATACCGTCTTCGTATTCCAACTGTACTAGCGAGTTAAATGGCAGACCCGACGGTTCGCAGCCTACCCGTTCCCACATGTCCTCGCCATAGTGATTCATGGCTAGCACTAAGTTGAAGACTTTAGATATACTTTGAATAGAAAAAGGCACATCAGCATCACCAATTGACGTAATGTGCCCTTCAATATCACAGATAGCGATACCAAATTGATGAGGATCGACACTGGCAAGCGCAGGAATATAGTCTGCGACTTTACCCTCCCCTAGCATAGGTTTTACTTCATCAAAAATGGCTTCTAACAATTCCAGCATTAGCGCAGTATTCCTATACGTTTAGTTACAACGCCAATTTTCTTTAAAGTCGCAGCTTGCGTTGGTACCGTCTTTTTTATCCGTTGCTTTTATCAACTCAACGTTTGTTGAAATACCTTGGGTAGTGGTATTACGATTATCAATGAAGTTAAAAATCTTCTTAGCGATATCCGTATTATCAATTTGGCCCATAAAGTCGTCGTGACCAGCGCCAAACGCGAATACTTCTACGTCTACACCGGTATGGCCCGATGTTGTCCAACCTGTGTTGGTTTTGTTATCTAAAAATACCTTCAGGGCATTGAATCTCGCTTTCACATCCTGCTGTGCAATACTATCGAACGTGGCAATTTCTTCATCGGTAACATCAAAACCAAAAGTCGTGGCAACATAGTCACCAGGATTATCGTGTTCAACCATATTCTTCGCTATGGTACCCAGTGACGCTTTCAGGTTATGTAAATACTCTGGGCTCCAGCTATAGTCACCTCGAGCACCTATGGTTAAACCGCCAGTGCTGTGATCTGCCGTTAGAATAACCAAGGTATCTGGGTGCGCCTGCACGTAGGTCTTTAAGAATTCTATGGTGTAGGCAAGGTCTTGCATTTCAGCCATCGCCGACGCGATATCATTGGCATGCCCCGCCCAGTCTACTTGGCTGGCTTCAACCAGTAAGAAATACCCGTTGTCGTTTTCTAGGTGCTTAATAGCATGTTCTGTTAGGTATTTAAGGCGATTATCGCGGCTGTCGTCTAGCACGGCAGGTAAGGCTACAGGTGCAAATAAACCCAGTACGTTGCTGCCTTTAGGCACTGTCGCTAAACGGTTGTAAGTGTCGGTATATTCATAATCGGCATCAATAAATTCACCAATGATGTTACGATCTTCCCGCTCAAAAAAATCAGTACCACCGCCTAACATCACATCGGCGACAAGCTCACCATTTACGCGAACATCGAAAAAATCGTCGGCGATAGCATTGTAGTTCTGGCGACTTTCGTTGTGAGCAATATAAGCCGCAGGGGTAGCGTGAACAATTTGTGAGGTGACCGCTAGGCCTGTTCGCATGCCTTTCAATTTGGCGTAATGCATGACAGATTTAACAGGTTGCTTATCTACATCAACACCAATAGCACCATTATAAGATTTCACACCAGACGCCAGTGCAGTAGCTGCGGCAGCTGAATCAGTTACATAACCAGAAACTGCTGCTGGATAAGTAGATGCATTCCCCATCAAAATATCATCGAATACGACCGCATCAACTTCAGGGGTGTTTTTATCATCAACATAATTACGGTACGCCGTAGTGAAAGCAGGCCCCATTCCATCAGCTACCACCATGATAATATTGTTAGGTGCTGAGTTTTGCGCAACAGTCTTTTGCGCACTTTCATTTGAGGTAGAGCCACACCCAGACAGTACTAAAAGCGAGCCGCATAGCGTTAAGGTGGTTAATAGTTTGCGTTTACTATAAATCATGAAACTTCCCTGAGAATTGAAAAAGCGCCATATCAAAAAAACGGGGCGCGGACGACCCTCATCCTAAATGGGTCGCATTTAAGAATTGTGTCATTTCACACATTGCACAAAATATTCACCAGATGATGGCGAGAATGTTGAACATGCTTATTATTGAAGGCGTTAGTGTAAGGCAGACCTACCCATTTCTCAAAGTATTAAGGGTAAATAGCATCGTCAGAAGGGTTAGTGACAAGGAAAGTTGCTAACTTTCTGAGAGGTACTGACGAAGTCGCTGTTGAGCAACCTCTACAAGCATGTCGGGTTGGAATTTGGATATAAAACGGTCGCATCCCACTTTTTCGACCATAGCATCATTAAAACTACCACTTAGAGACGTGTTTAATGTAATGAAGAGATCTTGCATTCTAGGATCATTTCGTACTTCTGAAGTCAGCATATAACCATCCATTTCCGGCATTTCAGCATCGGTAAACATCATCAATATCTCATCGCTGGGTCGCTTTCCAGCATCCGCCCACTCCTTGAGTAACGCTAATGCCTCAGCCCCATTTTTTCTCTCAATGATGGTTATTCCTAATTGCTCTAGCGTGTCTCTAACTTGTTTTCTTGCAGTGCTTGAATCATCGACAATCAATACTTTTTTATCTTTAAAGTGATTAACGATATCTTCATCAAGTACCTCCTCAGAAATGGAGATGTCATAGTCTATGATTTCGGCAAGTACTTTTTCCACATCGATAATTTCGACAATTTCGCTTTTACCTTGCACATCAACTTGCGTGATGGCAGTAAGATAATTCGTCTTCCCCATTCCACTAGGTGGCGGTTGAATGGTATCCCAAGAGGTGTTCACGATATTCATCACTTTACCAATAATGAATCCTTGGACGCTTCGGTTATACTCAGTAATGATAACGTTATGTGCATCACTACCTATTGAGCCGCCTCGCATTTTAATCGCTTGGCGTATATCAATGATAGGAATAGCGCTGCCTCGATAATTCATTACGCCTTTAAGGTTCTGGTGAGAACCAGGCATGCTATTGAATTTAGGAATGTTGATAACTTCTTTAATTTTGAATACATTCATGGCAAAAATATGACGAGAACCCAACTGAAACATCAGCAATTCAAGCCTGTTTTCACCCACTAGCTTAGTGCGCTGGTCAACTGAGGAAAGGACGCCGTTACTCATCGTTACTCACTTTAATTCTCAAAATCAATTACTCGGAATACCTACTGCCAATTACTGAATTGCAGCGAAGTGTCAAAAGAATTTACACGTCATGCAAACAGAAACCCATTAGCAATTATGCTAATAATTCGCCTAATTTTTACTCTCTAAAGTAAAAGCTAGCCTACAAATCACTTTCTTACGAATATTGATGGAAACTACTCGCTGTTTAAACCTCCCCAAAACATTCACAACATGAATGATGGCAATCAAAAATATACGCTTTTATTATTACGACTGCCACACTAGGATGAAATGGAAGCTTAAGAGAACGCACCAATGCGAAATCTCAAAACAACATTGAAACTAATTATAGTAGGGAGAAACGCTCATGTCGCAGTATCAACAAGATATTGATAACTTCGCCACGTTAAAAGCAGCACAAAAAGGTGCTTGGGAAGGCATTAGCCCTGAGTACGCTGCTAGAATGAAAATCCAAAATCGGTTCAAGACTGGTTTAGACATTGCGCGCTACACTGCTGCAATCATGCGAAAAGACATGGCAGATTATGATGCTGACACAGCGCAATATACGCAGTCTTTAGGTTGCTGGCACGGTTTTGTCGGTCAACAGAAAATGTTGGCAGTGAAGAAACACCAAGGTACCACCGATAAAAGCTACTTATACCTTTCAGGCTGGATGGTAGCCGCGCTTCGCTCTGAATTCGGACCACTTCCAGACCAATCAATGCATGAAAAGACAACCGTTTCTTCACTCATTGAAGAGCTATACACTTTCTTGCGCCAAGCGGACGCTCGTGAATTAGGCGATTTGTTCCATCAGCTAGACGACGCGAAAGCTAAAGGCGGCGACACTGCTGCTATTCAAAGTCAAATTGATAACTACGAAACCCATGTAGTACCTATCATTGCAGATATCGACGCTGGTTTTGGGAACGAAGAAGCAACATATTTACTTGCTAAGCAAATGATTGAAGCCGGTGCATGTTGTATCCAGATTGAAAACCAAGTTTCTGATGCAAAGCAATGTGGTCACCAAGATGGAAAAGTAACGGTTCCACATGAAGATTTCCTAGCTAAAATTAATGCGGTTCGTTATGCATTCTTAGAGCTTGGCGTAGATGACGGCGTTATTGTTGCTCGTACCGATTCACTAGGTGCCGGCCTAACGCAGAAAATCCCTGTATCAACTTCTGAAAGCGACCTGGCTGCTCAGTACAATGCATTCTTAAAGACAACACCTGTTAACGGTGCTGACGATTTATCTGAAGGCGACCTTGTATTGAAGCAAGGTGGACAACTAGTGAAGCCTGAGCGCTTACCTAATGGCCTATTCCGCTTTAAGGACAATTCTGGTTTCGACCGCGTAGTACTAGATTGTATAACATCACTTAAACACGGCGCAGACTTGTTGTGGATTGAAACTGAAAAACCTCACGTTGGTCAGATTGCTGAAATGGTTAACGCCATTCGAAAAGAAGTACCAAATGCGAAGTTAGTTTATAACAACTCTCCATCTTTCAACTGGACACTTAACTTCCGCCAGCAAGTATTTGATACTTGGACTGAAGAAGGCAAAGATGTTTCTGCATACGACCGCGCTAAATTGATGAGCGAAGAGTACGATGCGACTGAGTTAGCCACTACCGCTGATGAAAAAATTAAGAGCTTCCAAGCAGACGCTGCTCGCGAAGCGGGTATTTTCCATCACCTTATTACACTACCCACTTACCATACTACGGCATTGTCTACTGACAACTTGGCCAAAGGGTACTTTGGTGAAGAAGGTATGCTGGCTTATGTTCGCGGTGTTCAGCGCCAAGAAATTCGCCAAGGCCTAGCATGTGTTAAACACCAAGCTATGGCAGGTTCAGATTTAGGTGATACCCACAAAGAGTACTTCTCTGGTGAAGGTGCACTTAAAGCTTCTGGTGATGATAACACCATGAACCAGTTCGACGTTTAAACACAAAGTATCCCAACTTTGTTCAAAGGCACCTTAGGGTGCCTTTTTTTATTATTCAGGGAATTTATCTGAATTTGCTCCATATCCAAATTAACAAATCAATGTGATTATCAGCAATAGAAAACAAATATCCATATTTTTCAGATACTTGAAATTTTCATTCTTTTTAAGAGTAAGACCAAAAGCGTATCTGACAGCGGATAAAAAAGGCTTTATAATAGCCCTGTCTAATTGAGTTTATTAAGAGCATTACAATAATGAATATAGCGAAGGTCGACTTAAATTTACTGGTATATTTAGATGTTTTACTGCGAGAAGGCAGTGTAACAAAAGCGGCCAATCAGCTTAGCATCACGCAACCTGCGATGAGCAATGGGTTAAAACGCCTGCGTGACTTATTTAAAGATCCTTTATTGGTGCGCACCAGCGACGGAATGACGCCTACAAAACGGGCACTTGAACTTCAACCCACTATTCGTGATGTGCTCAGCCGACTTGAAAGTTCAATTCAACCAGAGACCGATTTTGATCCGCTAACCAGCGAACGCACTTTTCGCATCATGACAAGTGACTATGCAGAAAGCACGCTATTACTTGAACTAGTAGGCAGGCTAACTGATCTAGCACCAAACATTACGCTAGATTTAATTACCCCTAGTGACGTTACCTTCCACGATGTAGAGCAAGGCAAGGTCGACATGGCCGTTAACCGCTTTGAAGAACTGCCGCTGTCTTTTCATCAAAAAGTGATTTGGTACGATACCTTTAGTTGTGTAATGAGTTCAGATCACCCGCTTGTTGCTAAGTGTGACTTAGACAGCTACTTAAGCGCTCAACATATTTGGGTGAGTAAAACTGGCTTTGGTGTTGGCGTGGGTATCGACCCAACAGAAGTACAGAAACTTGGTTGGGTAGACGCAGAGCTAACTAAAATAGGCAAGCAACGGGCTATTCGCGTATTTACACGACATTACCACGCGGCATTACAGATAGCTAAAACGCAAAAGCTTATCGCCACCTTGCCAAGCAAAGCGGCAAAGTTATTTAAAGACGACCCAAGCGTTGTAGTAAAAGAACCACCGTTCGATATTCCCCCAATTGCGTTAAAAATGGCATGGAGTGCACTATTGCACCATGATGCGGGGCATATCTGGTTACGTCGCTTAATTAGCGATGTAGCGAACGAAATGAGTGACAGCTAAAGCATCCTGTAGTGTCTCGCCATTAAGATTTTACATATGAATACTAAATGCACACAAACATTCACTGTAAAAATGGCAAAGATAGGAACCATAAATTAAAAAACTGCCTCTATACTCTCTACACTAGAGCTACAGAAAATGTATAGAGGTAGTTATGCAAAATTATATTACACGAGGCCGTTTACAGGTTGCTGAGCAACTCGATGATTTCATCAACCAAAAGGCAATGCCAGGCACTGGTGTTCAATCAGACGCTTTTTGGCAAGGTGCAGAAGCCCTCTTTTCAGAATTCATTCCTCAAAATCGTGCCCTGCTAGAAAAAAGAGAACAACTCCAACTCGCTATCGATGACTATCACAAAGCGGGAAACCCCGCTTTCGGTGAGCAATATATAACTTTCTTAAAAGAAATTGGTTACTTAGTAGAGCAGCCTGAAAAGGTACAAGCCGATACCACAAACGTGGATGCAGAAATTGCTACCATGGCTGGCCCTCAATTAGTTGTACCAATTAACAACGCTCGCTATGCATTGAATGCTGTTAATGCACGCTGGGGTAGTTTGTACGATGCTTTATACGGCACTGATGTTATTAGCAATGAGAACGGAGCAGAACCCGGCAAAAGCTATAACCCCATCCGTGGCGAGAAAGTGGTGGCGAAAGCGAAAAGCTATTTAGATAGTATGCTTCCACTTGCAAAAGGAAGTCACGCAGATGTTGTCGGTTATAAAATAGAAACAGGCAAATTGGCGATTTCCTTAACTGATGGCGACATCACTACGCTTGCGAACACCGAGCAATGGCAAGGTTACCAAGGTGATATAACAGCTCCTACTGCGCTGTTATTCGTTCACAACGGCCTGCATTTTGAAATTCAGATAGATGCCACCAGCCCTATCGGTAAAACTGACGCCGCTGGCGTTAAAGATGTGCTGATTGAGGCTGCATTGACTACCATCATGGATTGCGAAGACTCAGTCGCCGCTGTTGATGCCGAAGATAAAACCTTGGTTTATAGCAACTGGTTAGGGCTAATGAAAGGCTCACTAAGCATTGAAATGAGTAAAGGTGGCAAAACTATCGTTCGGGCTATGCATGAAGATAGAGTGTATTCGCCTTCCAAACATGTAACAAATCAAGAGCAACTATCTTTATCTGCGCGCAGCCTTATGTTTGTACGTAACGTAGGTCATTTAATGACAAACGACGCGATGCTATTCGATGGTGAGCCAGTACCAGAAGGTATTATGGACGGTTTAGTGACTTCGCTTATCGCCAAGCATGACTTACTGAATAACAGTCCATTCCAAAACTCTCGTCATGGCAGCATTTATATTGTTAAACCCAAAATGCATGGCCCTGAAGAAGTGGCTTTTTCTGATGCGCTATTCGCCAAAATAGAAACCGTCATCAATGTGCCTAAAAACACGTTGAAAATGGGTATTATGGATGAAGAACGCCGCACCAGCGTGAATTTAGACGCCTGCATCAATGCTGCGAAGTCTCGCGTTGTATTTATTAATACAGGCTTTTTAGACAGAACAGGCGATGAAATTCATACGTCTATGCTTGCAGGCCCTTTCGCCGAAAAAGCGACCCTTAAGACGATGCTGTGGATTAAAGCCTATGAAACCGCAAATGTAGCCGTCGGCCTTCGATGTGGCCTGTCAGGTAAGGCGCAAATTGGCAAGGGCATGTGGCCAATTCCCGATGAAATGCAAAATATGATGGATGCCAAAATTGGACATCCAAAGTCTGGTGCAAATACCGCATGGGTACCCTCACCTACCGCTGCCACTTTGCATGCGCTGCATTATCATGATGTTAATGTCTTCGACATTCAGAAGGGATTAGATCAAGATTTCTCAGGCCTTAACGATATTTTGACTATTCCACTGCTAGAAAGTAGAGATTCACTATCAGCCGACACGATACAGCGCGAAATAGATAATAATGTACAAGGTATCTTAGGTTACGTGGTTCGTTGGGTACATCAGGGAGTAGGCTGTTCTAAAGTACCTGATATTAATAATGTTGGGCTGATGGAAGACAGAGCGACTTTGCGTATTTCATCACAGCACATCGCTAACTGGCTTGAGCACGGCATTGTAAGTGCTGCGCAAGTTGATGAATCCCTTCGCAGAATGGCAAAGTTAGTTGATGAGCAAAATGCTGGCGACGCAGAATATATCCCTATGATGCCTGATTTAGATAGCTCAATTGGTTTCTTAGCCGCTAGCGATCTTATCTTTAAAGGGAAAGAACAGCCAAGTGGTTATACCGAACCTTTATTACACGCGAGACGCCGCGAAATGAAAGGGAAGTTAGCCTCTGTAAAATAGCCCAACGAAATTAACCTGGCTAAATCAACGGCGTATTCGTTGTTGCTATTTTTATGGCTACGCCAGTAAGCAAACGCCATGCCGAGCTTATCTAACTTAGTATTACTAATTAGATAAGTGCGGCATTTTTACTTCTTTAACACTGCCAACACTCGTACTTAGATAATTAATAAGTCACCTACCAGCACGCCAATAAAGTGGCAGGCTCGGCTAACTCTACTACGCTTTTACTATAATCACTGGAGTTAAAAACATGCAGGTAACTTCATCGGTACCCGCTACTATCGTGCCTATTTTGTCGGGCGGAGGCACTCGGCTTAGTGCGCATATTGGTATTTTAAAAGCACTTAAAGATTTAAATGTAGAAATTAACACCCTTGTGGGCGTCTCTGGAGGCTCAATTATTGCGGCGATGTACGCCAAAGGCCATAGTATTGAAGATATGCGTGAGTTAGTCATCGCCACCGACTTCAAACAGTTTACTGCTTTTTCTGTATGGCGATTGTTGCGAGAAGGCGGGTTGTCGTCGGGAGATCATTTCGAACGCTGGATTGATGATAAGCTTGAAGGCATTACCTTTGCCGAGCTTCCCATCGCACTTACTATATTAGCAACCGATGTAAACGGTGGCGGCCCGGTATTGTTTGGAAAAGACAATACGCCAGACATGAAGGTTTCAGAAGCTGTACGTTATTCTATGTCTATCCCTCTACTCTTTTCCTTTAAACCTTTCAAAGAGCACTTGTTAGTAGACGGCGCAATATTATCTGAAGATGCCTTGTTTGAAGATTGGCAACATGATGGCACGCCGACAGTGTGCTTTCGACTTCAAAGCGCCATTCAAAAACGTAAGATAATAAAGAAAGGTGTGCTATTGCTACCGCAGTATTTATCGATGCTGATACGCACCTTTATGACAGCCTTATCAAGAGAATATATTAACGCGAAGTACTGGCATAACACTGTGGTCATCAATACGGGGGAAATTTCAGCGGTAGACTTTGCGTTAACCGCTGAAATGAAGAACCATTTATTTAAACTTGGTTACGAAACCACGAAAGAATTTCTTCCTAAAAAGTGTGCCGCTTTTCAATCTTTCAAAGTGGCTTCTACTGGCTAGAAATTACTTTAGACAGGCTTTTTAGATGTTATAAAAATCTTTGTACCAATCGACGAAGTTTTTAACACCTACATCGATAGGCGTAGACGGTTTATAGCCTGTGTCATTAACTAATGATGATACATCGGCATAGGTATCTGGAACATCACCGGGTTGCAATGGTAAAAGCTCTTTATTCGCCTCAACACCCAGTGACGCTTCTAAGGTTTCGATAAATTTAAGCAAATGCACAGGGGTTTGTGCACCAATGTTATAAACCTTATATGGCGCTTTACTAGAGCTAGGATCTGGCGCGCTTGCATCCCAACTTTCGTTTGGCTTCGCTACGTTATCTAATGAGCGAATGACCCCTTCAACGATATCATCAATGTAGGTGAAGTCTCGTCTGTGGTTACCGAAGTTGTATACCTGAATGGTTTTGCCTTCCAGTATGGCTTTAGTAAATTTAAATAGCGCCATATCAGGGCGCCCCCAAGGGCCATAAACCGTAAAGAAACGTAATCCAGTAGTAGGTAAGTTGTATAGATGGCTGTAAGTATGCGCCATGAGCTCGTTCGCTTTTTTCGACGCTGCGTATAGGCTTACTTGGTGATCGACATTGTGCTGTTCTGAGAACGGCATTGTTTCATTGGCACCATAAACAGAACTTGATGATGCATAAACCAAGTGACCTACTTTTTTATGGCGACATCCCTCAAGGATGTTCATGAAGCCAACTAAGTTCGCATCTACATAAGCATTTGGGTTTTCAATTGAATACCGTACCCCAGCCTGCGCCGCTAAATGCACCACCTTGTCGAACTTTTGGTCTTCGAATAAGGCTGCCATTTCAGGGCGTTCTTCAACACCCATCTTAATAAATGTAAAGCGTTCACCTGCCGCTGAATTTTGAACTTGCTCAAGCCTGGCATGTTTAAGCGCGATATCGTAATAATCGTTAATGTTGTCAATCCCAACAACATCGTCACCGCGATTAATTAAATATTGAGAAACGGCTGCACCAATAAAGCCTGCAGCGCCGGTAACCAGAATTTTCATAAAAGTCCTTTAAGATAAATCGTCTTTTGATCTACTTTTTTTGTCTATATTTCCAACAAGCAACTCTGTCATGTAGCGACTCATTTTTTTCGCACTATGCTTGAGCAAAATACGAAGTGGCATTTTGAGCAAGTGGCCTCTTAAGAAGGCTAAGTTAGTGGCAAAGTTGCGAAAATTAGACGGTATAAGTTTGTGATTTAATGCTAGCACTCGAGTAAAAACGAAATCACAATAAACCAATTGAAATTTAGATAGTTTAACTTGCGGCAGAAGTGCTTTTAAGTCAAGTTCAATGTTTACGTTTAGCAGCTTTTCTAGGTACCTAAATGCAAGAAAAACTTCAATAGAAAAGCCCATTTGCCTAGCCAGTCTACCTAAATGAGCCATTTCATTTTCATCATCTACAAATTCTTCGAGTAAATACGCTAAATCTGTCAGGTCTCTGTATCCATGGTGAAACTCCTCGCCAAAAAACAAGTGCACTGCAGAGTGCAGAAACATTGCAGATGGTTGCAGAACTTCAATACCACTGGGCAGAGTTAATGTAGAGCTAAAAAGAATATTCGCGTTGGGCGCTCTTCCACTTATTGGAGGGACAATATTATGATGAACATCCAATACAGCTCCTCTTTTAAAATGGCGAAGTGGCGGAATTTCATGCGCCCACTCGCGGTAATAGTGCTGATCATAGTCATCTTCGGATTGAGAAAGCCAACCAAACATCATCAGGCACTGTTCAACTTTTTCAACCTCGTTTTTAGGCAGTAAAATATCAATATCAGAAAACACTCTACCGTTCGCCGCTTTGTTTTCACTTAATACGTAGCCAGCTCCTTTTAAAATAACCAGCTTAGTATCAGTAATTTTAGCGACCAACTGTCTAACTGTTTCTGTCTCAAAACGAACTTGATTGTGGAATAAAGTTTCATGGCGGCGAGCAGCCTGCAAATGAGTTTTTACTTCCGATGGTATTTCAGCACTCGAATGGTTCAATGCAATATACGCCACGCGGGGTAGCACTGAATTCGCTCTGGAGATCAGGATAATATCTCGCCACTGGCGCAAGCTTAAAATAGGCACACGGTGGTGAACTATAATTTGATTGATTATCTCGTGGCTATCTTTCATCGACGAACAACTTCGTTCAACAGTCGCTCACCTAAATCATGAACATCGCTATAGTGAGCTTCAAAAAGAGCCACTCTAGTAATGACATCAGATAATATTTCAAAACCTTGGTGCTCAAAAAGGTCAAAGTTAAATGCATTCTCGATTAATTGGTGTAACGCAAAAGTCTGCGCCATAGGCGTTAAAGTAGTTTGCAAGCTTTGTTCGAATTTAGGAAACACAATGCCGCAAATAGGCGCGCTAACATGTCGGTTTTCGACAGCAGCCGTTGGCGGACGAACATGGGCGACATTTCCTTTTTGAGTATCCTTAGCTATGGGGGAGATATAAGTATCCGGAAACCACTCTTTCACCAGTGATATCGAGTTATTCTTTAAGCAAATAGGTCTTACAAAAGGTTCGACATGGTGAGTATTCAAGTTTATGACCGCCATTTCATCAGACAGCAATCGCCAACCACTCAACGCTAAATAAGCACATAAGGTACTTTTACCAGATCCTGGAGGCGCTGGAAAAATTATAGCTTTTCCGTCTTTCTCTAGGACTGCTGCATGCAGCAGTAAATAGTCATGAAAAAAGTTCGCAACACACCAATTCATGCCCCACTCAAGTAGTGGATAGGCATGAGCGAAAGGTAGTGGCTTAAAAGGAATGTGCTCATCTAATTGAAATACAGCTTGAGGCTTATAGAAGCGTCTAAGGTTAGATGGCGTTTCGACAGAAACATTGAAGTCGAACCAATTGTCTGAACTTGTAAAATCATAATCTCGATATAGTTCATAAAGTGTATCACTGACTAAATCGAGCTTTGAAGAAAAGTTTATTGAAAGCAGCTTGAAATCAATAGAAATTTCGCCACATTGAATTCGTTGTTTAAAACAATGTTTAGATAATTGTGCTAATTTCAAGAAAACCACACTCTAGTGTATGTTGAGTAAAAAGTGTAACGAAAATAGATTGATTAAGTCAGACTAGCAGATGGTTCTTTTTAAGAAAAGCTACGCACTCAGTATATTGGGTATCGTCTAAACCCAACTCAGGTAGACTCTGCACGCAGTTAGGAAGAGTAGCTTGGCTTTGAAGATATTTTAACAAAGGCAAAGCTGAAGCTTCATATGTATAAAGTCCACCGGATGGTAAATGGTGTATAGAAACACCTGAACCATCCGATGACATGAATATTCTGATAGTGCCTAAAAGCTTCACTACTATTTAATCGGCGTTGTAAGTGTCTTTTACTGCATCTATTATGTCAGATTGGGTGAAAACTCCGCTTGCAATACTTTCATGCAAACCGATAACATAAGTGTTGGCATCAACCCCTGTTGCCAGAGGATAGTGACCATACTTAGCATTCAAATAAGCAGTAACTAACGCCTCATTTATCCCATTTCCAACATATAGACTTCCCTCAGGCAAAAAGTCCAACAAACTGGCCTCGGCATCACCAGAGCCATCAGGATATATACCTATTCCGAAAACATTTTTCCAAACTTCATTTTTATGTGGCTTTCGATCAAGGACTCTTTTCCATTGACCCGGAGATTTTCCCTGTACCAAATCACTTGAACAATCTCGAGCTTGAGAAAGGTTTCCGGATAAATTCCCTGATACTGAACACCCTGTGCCATTAGAACCACCTGCCCATGCAGTTTTAGAAGCTAAAGTAGCAACTACAGTTCCAGCTGCGGCCTGAAAAACAAACTGCCTACGTTTGTTGTATATGGGTTCAACATCCATTGTTTTATTAGTTTTTTTCATTATTGGCTCCGCCACATCTACTGCGATATTACGTTTAACATGCAAAAAACAAGCCGGGAATTATAGCCTTAAAAATCAGTGATATATAAAACGAAGCGCTAGAAGTGTAAGAAAAGCTGACGCTCCAATTAAATCGAGAGTTTTTAATTTAACCGAACACCCTGATTTTTGAGTAGCTTGATTACATGCTCGACAGGGATTGCATATGTGATACCTGATGGGTTAGTTAATACAGATTCTTTTCCGTCACTAACAAAGACTTTGTTTATCACGCCTACCACTTCCCCTGTTGAAGGATTATACATTGGGCTGCCCGAGTTACCAGGAAAAGCTGTGGCATCCAATTGATAAGCTATTCCAGGGCTAGCCAACCTACTTATGTTTATGCTCGAAAGTTGTTTCGCTCTTGCCACAGGTAATGTATCAGGAGTCAATGCTGAAATGATACCTCTATGTGTCGCAGGGTAGACACCCAATACCGAGCCGATAGGGAAACCAGTAAATGCAATTTCCTCTCCTGGTTTCAATAACGTGATAGACGCGAGTTTTAAAGGGGGCAATTTTTTGTTTAATTTTAAAAGGGCTAGGTCGTGATGTGGATCAATTGAAACTAACTCAGCTTTTATATTAGCAGTCTTAGTACCGAACCCTATTACAGCCGCAAAATACGAAATAATTGAAGGGTCAAGTTGCCTATCTACGACATGGTAGTTAGTTATTAACCACTCACCATTACCAACCACAAAACCAGTACCCATAATTTGTGCAGCTTTAGATTCTATAGGGGCAACATATGCTACAGCCACAGTACTCTTAGTGACTATTTCGACAATATTCGTAAACGTTTTTTCAGCTTTTACGACGCTGCTAAATAACAGCCCGATTATCACAAGGTATCGCATACTAGTTTCCATCTATTTCATTTGCTATCTTAATAACTATTAAATTACGAGGGCGTTATTAACTTGAGCACACTTAAAACAATAGCTTTGTTCCTCACATCCCCAGTAAATTTATCAATGCTGCTGTTCTTAATATCTACACTTTTTCTGCTCTTAAAATATAGAACATGGAGCAAAGTTGCTCGTAATGCAGGCATTGTTATCCTTTTAATTTTTTCTCAACCTTACTCAGCTGATCTTCTACTCTACCCCCTCGAACACAGCTTCACAAATAATCAACATATAAAAATTTCGAATTCCGACGATTATATTATCTATACTCCTGCTTGCTATTACTCATCGGTAGGAAACATTCCAGAAATAGCAAGATGGTCCGAGTGTTCAATGCAGCGCTTGACACAAAGCGCTATAATTTCAAAGAAAAACAACGTTGCTATCATTCTTTCAGGTGGAAACTTTCTTTCTGATAATAGTGTCTACTATGCTGAAAAAGCAAAAATGTATTTAGAGTCATTAGGGGTGGATAACAACCTCATTTTGACTTCAAATAAAGGGTTTGATACCAAAACTGAGATACAAAGTATTAATCATCTGATTTTAGGCAAGAAAATACTTTTGATAAGTTCTGCAACTCACATCCAGCGAACCAGAAAGCTATTACTAGTTAACGCAGCCGATGTAGATATCTTAGCGGTTGACTTTCAAAGCTCGGGGTTACTTAAGCCTTATATCTCGCTTCCTACAGCAAATGCTTTAGAAAAGTCGAGAAAAGCTTTGTATGAATATGGTGCCATCGCTAAAAATACTATCTTTGAAAATTAAAACTTTGCGAAATACCTATCTTATACTGTAATGTTAGTTGCATTAATGTTAATTGCAAGGAAGTTATGATGAACAGGCTTTTATTCAGTATCATCTGTTTGGGTTTCATTTCGGCATGCAGCCAGCCCTCTTCAGAAGAGCGACTCAACGAAGTCCAAAAAATTTACGCAAAGGAAGACTACTCAACTTCAATCATCGACTTAAAAGACATCGTTCAGAGCAACCCCAATTACATACCTGCAAGACTTTTATTAGCAGATGCATATTTAAAGATTCAGCAACCTCTCAACGCAAAAAGAGAACTCACTAGAATTTTAAAGATGGGCGATTCGCTTTCTGAAAAGCAAATTTTAACAGCATCAGAAAATTACTTGCTTTTGAGTTTCATGAACCAAGAAGTTGATGATATCGCAAGTTTCATCGAAGACTTCCCTGATTTATCATCGCCCGAAATTCTCAGCCTACATCAGCAGTTTTCCAGCTTCCTAAACGCCGATTCATTTTCTTTGGATTCACTTTTGAACGTTGATGCCAGACTTGCAAGTGCTTTAGCAAAACTTCATAGATCGATAGCAAATGCAGGTAATGAACTCGAAAAGGAAACGGCTTCATATTTGAGCACTTATGAAAACGGAAGATTCCTACCAATGTTAGGGCAGTATTATTTAGCTACCGAGAATTTTGAAGCATGTAAGTCATCTTTCTCAACATTCTCTCTCCGAAGATTTCAACACCCATTTATTAATTTAAGGTTGTCCCAATGCTTCTATAAGCTTGGAGATTTAGATAACGCAATGATACTAGCCAAAAATATCATTTCCAAATTTGAAGACCAACCTTTAGCTAACAAATTAGCTGGTACGATTAGCTTTTTGAATAATGAACCCAAACTCGCTGAACCATATTTGATTAACGCCCTCAAGCAAAATCCTAATGACATTCAGTCAAAAGTATATTTAGGCGCTATCTACATGCAAAGGGGAGACTATGAAAGGGCATTCCAACGATTAAAAGGTGTAGGTGAAATCTACCCAGAGGGTCATTTGGCTAGAAGGATTCTCGCAATAACACAAATTCAACTGGGCGATTACGAAAAAGGAATTGGAGAATTCACAGACAGTCAGCACCCCTTTAGTTCTAGTGAATTATCGATGTTGTCAATGGCTGCAATCGCCGCAGGTATAGAGAATGATAATCATGGTAAAGAAGCTATATTAGATAATATTACTTCGTTGAATATGGATACCATGCCAGGTGAGGCGAGCAAGATTGTGCTTCTCTCCGCTGTAGATAAAAAAGACGGCTTAATTGATTTTGATGCTTTAATCTCATCTATTCCTGAAGATAATTCAGTAAAAAGAGTTATTATTGGAACATTATTCCGATACGATGAAGCGGATAGGTTAACGATTCTATCTGAGAGATGGAAAAATACTGATCCATTCAATGCTAAGTACGCATCCGGGCTTTCTGCGTTTTTGTCTGGGCAATACAAGCTTACAGTCGACTTACTGAAAGACCTTATTACTCAGTCGCCAAATGACCATTTTCTATTGCTAACCTTAGTGAGTTCCTACCAATACCTTGGCAATTACAATGAAGCAGTGTCTTTACTACAGGCCGCAATTCCTAAAAGCAAAAATGCTAGCTTGTTATTAAACAGTCTTTTTACTCTTAATCTACAAAATGACCTAAATCAAGATTTCCTTTATAACGCTATAATTCAAAAAGCGAAGACTTCTAAAGATTACTTACTTTTAAAAGCCAAATTTGAGTTTATAGAAGGTAAATTAGAAACATCCATTGCTACGCTTAAGCACTACTCCAACTCAGTAGAAGCCACTTCTGATGCATATTGGAAACTTTTTTTGAAAATTAAATTAGTCTCTGGAAATGAAGAAGAGATATTAGATGCTTATGATGAATGGTCCACACATAAGCCAGAACTAAAACTTCCTATGCTAAGCAAAATCTTGTATTTGGAGAGTACAGGTGATTTGCCAAGTGCAATTCAGCTTGCTCGCGAGGGCACAAAGCGTTTTCCAAATGAAGAAAAGTTCAAATTACTCGAAGCAAATTTTCTGCTTATGGATAATCAATTTCAAATGACTAGTGAAATTGTTAAAAACCTCTCTAATCAAGCAATGGAAAGTCCTCTTGGCAGAGGAATTTCAGCGGCATTGGCACTCAAAAATAAAGAATATTCCCAAGCAGAAAAAATGTTGAAGCTAGCGTACGGTAAAGTCCCCTCGCCAAGAGTAGCTTCAATGCTCTTCTCTACTTTTATGCATCAGAAAAGAACCAACGAAGCTATCGAATTTCTGGAAAGTCATATTGTTTTAATGCCTTCTGACAAGCAAAACCTGAGATTATTAGCAGACACACTAATCAGTGTCGACCTAGAAAAGTCGAAAAAGTACTATGAATTGATAATCCAAACGCAACCGAATAACCATCAAGTTCTTAATAACCTATCCTGGGTGGAGTTTAAACTTGGCAACAATGAAACTGCTAAACGTTATGTAGAAAACGCAATCAAGATAGCCCCAGAAATTGATGAGTACAAAGATACTCTCGACCAAGTGACAACAAAATAAATCTAATAAGTGAGCCTTTGCCTCGCACATTATCAGTGTAGGTAAAAGCCTTTAATTTGTACTACGCTGATAAAAGCGAATGCCTAAAACAAGAGATTAAAATGCTCAAGCAATTGTTTAAGCGGATGGATAGAAACCCGCTCTTAAAAAATGTTTCAAAAGCAATACAGAATCGACTAGCTAACCGTGAAGTGGGCCGAATAGCGACACACTTCAAACAATATTTTCATACCACTATAGCTGTAACCGACGAAACCAGGAATAGATCATTTAATATTCGTCATGATGTTTATTGCAGAGAACTTAATTTCGAACCCGTCAGAAAAGATAGCTTAGAAAAAGACGAATTTGATAGCCATTCTATTCACTGCCTCGTGCAGCACAAACAGTCTAACCAATTCGCCGGTACAGTCCGGATGGTAATGTCTAACTCAAAATTGCAGAAGCTTCCAATAGAACAATTTTGTGACCATGCATTAGAACATGAGTATCTGCATCCGAAAAATTTTTCCCGAGATGAAATTTGTGAAATCTCCCGGCTTGCAGTTCCAGCTAAGTTTCGAAAACGTAAATCCGATAACTTTGCCGGTGCCGAAACTGGTGGTATAGACCAATCAGTCTTCTCAGACAAAGAACTTCGATGTTTTCCATTCATTGCCATAAGTCTATATTTTATGGCTGCGACAGTGACACAGCAACGGGGGATTAACCATATTTTCGTAATGATGGAGCCTAGGCTTGCTAGAAGCTTACGCTTTGTTGGTATACCTTTTACTCAAATAGGTAAAGTGACCGATTATCATGGAAAACGAGCGCCGTATCATATAGATCCCAAAGTTCTTTTCGAAACCCTGAGTCCTGGATTTAGAAAGTTAATGGATGTAATTGGAGATGAAATGAAAGAGCAACTTACTTCATGAAAACCTTGATCGAGCACTTAGAAAATCTAATTAGCAAAGAAAATGTTATAACATCTGGTGAGGTTTTCGAAGAATTTGCAACTAGTACGATGAAGGAAACAACAAACCCCTCTGCGATTTTATTCCCTCGAAATGAATTAGAAGTAACTCAAATCATCGAGCTTTTTAATAAAAAGAATGCCGATACCCCCGATGAAAAAGCAGTTTTATACCCATTAAGCAGCGGTAAAAATTGGGGATATACATCTTCAGAAGCTGGAATGGATAAAGCTTTTATATTGTCTTTAAAGAATTTAAATCAAATCTCCGAGTATAAAAAAGATACTGGCTCTGTTCGAATACAAGCTGGAGTAACCCAAAAGCAGCTCTACTCATTCTTGCAACGTCATGGAGCAAAACATTGGATGGATGCTACAGGTTCGTCTGAAGCATGTAGTGTTCTAGCTAACAGTCTTGAAAGGGGGTTTGGTCACACTCCCGCAGGAAACCATTTTGAGTTTATTAGTGAATTCGATATCGTTCTCGGTTCGGGTGAAAGAATATCCACAGGATTTCGTCAATTTTCAAAACCAGGGCAGACATTTTATAGCGAAAGTATTTATAAATGGGGTCTAGGGCCTTACATTGACGGGCTTTTTTCACAGTCCTCCATGGGTATTGTACTAAGTGCAACTTTGAAATTAATGCGTGCACCGGAGTGCTATTTACCATTTTTTATATCATCAAAAGAGCCAGAAAGCTTAGGTGAATTAGTAGAATCTCTGAGAGGCTTACGGGAGAAAAGCATTGTTAAAAGTTGTGTTCATATCGCAAATTTTGACAAGTCTATTCAGGCAGCCCTCGATGAAACAGATTGGCCACTTTCGACAACCTTAATGACGGATAAGACGAAAGAGCGACATCGTAAAAAATATTTGTTAAATGAATGGACTGCATCGGGTGCCCTATATGGCACTAAGGAAGAAATAGCTGTATGGAAGCGGATAATTAAACGGTCACTTATTAATGGCAAATTTAAAGTTCGATTTATCAGTGAAAAGAAACTAGCTATGCTGAGATATATTGCTCCTGTTGCATCTAAGATATTTGACTTGAAAATCGATAAAACACTTGAAAAATTAGATGACTTGATAAAACTGAAGCGAGGACAACCTACAAATGCGTTTTTAAAAAGTGTCCACTTCAAAACTACAAGGCTTCCAAATGATAATAACTTTACCCTTTTAGAACGTAATTTTGTCGGGCTAATTTGGTTAGCACCTACCGCACCCGCTACGGGCGAACATGCTAAACAACTTTCCACGATAGTCACTCGATGTCTAAAACAATATAACATAGAAGCAGCTATCTCTATGACAATGCTAACTGACCAAGCTTTGGAGTGTGTTATTTCTCTAATTTATGATAGGCGTATAGATGGTAGTGACTTGACAGCAGAAGCCTGTCATTTAAACCTTCATACTGAACTACTAAACTCAGGGTACCTTACTTACAGAATGAACTCTTTGCAACAAAGGGACTTTGACCTATTTTACACCTCATCACTCACACCCACGCTAACTAAAGTCAAGGCATCGCTAGATCCTAATGGAGTGTTTGCTATCGGAAAGTACGGTATCCATTGAACTTGATGTCAGCTTTTTTAACGCTATTTAAAACCTTAGACAGAAATTTTTTACAAGTAACTGTATTTGTTAGACAAAAATAACTGGCTCGATATATGCTACTCTTTAAAGTGATACTCGCTTTTACCGATAACTGGCCTTAGTACAAGCGATCAAGAACTTACATCTTCTAAAATGAGGGACATATTGATGAAATTATCTATGATTAAAAAGGGGTTGGCAGCGAGCGTACTGTTAACTGGTGCATCCTTTACTGCTAACGCTGGTGTTGTTGCAACATCGTATTTAGATGTTTCTTTATTTGGAATCGTTGCTTATGCAGATTTAAATAATGACGGTATAGTTTCATTCGACGATGCCGACAGACTTTCTGCTGAGCAGATTGCAGCATCGATTACTATCACTGGGGGAGATCGCTCTGTCTCAACTAGCACGGGCTTCAATGGTTCCGGACTAGCCAATACTGGTGTTTTTGCTGCCCCTAATAATGAGGCTGACGGTGTGTTTGATTGTACCGGGCCATCTTGTGCGACTATCGGCTTTTCTAACAACTCAGTCCAAAACAACTATACTGATGTAGCTCAATTACATAGCGATAGCCTTACCAATGGCTACAGTTACGCTATGGCCGATGCTCTAGTAGATGGAAGCGCCATATCTTCAAATGCCGATGGTTTCACGTATGCGGCTGCTTCTGTTGGTAGTGCTAGCAACCTTGCTTCAGCGAACTCAGATATTGCCGATGCACTTTTGAGCGAGCTTGACATTAGCATCAGTGGTCTTTCTGAACTTTATCTACAATTTGTATCTTTTTATTCGTTAGTTGTTGATGTTGCACAAACTGCTGATGTGGATGCAAATTCAACTCTGATTTCAAACGGTACTGCATCCGCGCTATTAACAACATCTATTGGTGCAGATGCAACTTCAGCGACTCCTGGAACTGTGCAAATTGATTTCGGCAGCGGATTTGGTTACGGCTCGATTCCAGGTCAAGACACCTATTCGAAAGATTTAGTAAGTGTCAGCGATAACTTTACAGGTAGTGATACGGGCGAATCTACATCTTCTGCATTTAGTGAAACAGGTTTTTTCCTTCTAAGTGAAGGGGACTATCAGGTTGATATTAATCAGATCTCTACTGCACGTGTTTCTCTAGTCTCTGCGCCAGCTCCTTTGGCTCTTTTCGGTCTAGGATTGATCGGCGCAGCATTTGCACGCCGTAGACGTAGCTAAGTTGCTTTAGCAACCCTACGCTATAAAGAGATAACGCCTTTCAATTATTTGAAAGGCGTTTTTTATGAAATCAATTAAATCCCCTTATTCCCTATCTTACTTGACTGCTAATTTTAGCCTTCTCTCTTTTTTATCTTAACTAATGAAGTAGTATACTTTAACTGCGAAATGAGCAAGCCGTTCTACGAACTTCTATTATTCTGTTGGAATATAACTATTGATTAAAATAAAAAAAATATCTCTAAGCACATTTAAAGAAGCTGAAACTTTATTGCTAGAGTGTTATCAGAACATAGAATATCAGACAATATTCTTAAGTATGCAATGGCAATTGTCTTGGCTCAAGAGTCTTGCTGTACTCCCAACTATTTGCCTTTTTGAGAACGAAAATAAGATTATCGGCTTTGCTTGGTTATCCGATAACCCCTTAAAAATCGTTAGTCGTTTTCATTACACATTATTGAACCAAACAGGTATTAAAGAAGCTGACCAAGTCTGGATAGAGTTCAACAATATTATTTGTTCAGAAGAGTACCTAGAAGGTTGTGTTCAGGCTTTGATGGAAACTCAGTTTACCGATACTAGCAATTTAAAGTTTTATATATCTATGTGTAAAGAGACCAGCCCATGGTTGAATTTTGCATCCAAATCTGGTTGCCCAATTGTAGTAGACAGAGTTGTAGGTTATAAAACCAAACTTGATTTTGACAGTTATACAGATGAAATAATAGATCGTTTTTCGAAAAATACGCGAAGTCAAATAAGGCGTTCAAACAAGGCAATTTTAAAAAATCATGGGAAGTTATTAATATCACAAGCTAATCAAAAAAACACAATGGCATTCTTTAGTAGTTTGGGTAATTTACATATTAAACGTTGGAATGAGTCCCCCGAAGGCAGTGGCTTTACTAATGAACAATTCTTGTCTCATCACACACACTTTCTTTCGCATTTTCCGGGCAAGGCTAACGTATTGAAAATTTCTGCTGGAGACCTAACTTTAGGGTATTGCTATACGTTTTTGGATAAAGAAACCGTTTACTTTTACTGCTCAGGAATAAATTACGATATCGAAACGAAACCAATAAAACCAGGTTACTCTATTCATTTCGAATTAATGAAGTATTATGCCAATAAAGGATTCAAATGGTACGACTTCATGGGAGGAGATAGTCGCTATAAACAGAGCCTCAGCACAAACAAATACTTTTTCAGTAATATATCGATTTATAAAAAGTCACTTTTAGGGAAGCTTCTTTATTTTTATAACTCTCGCTAACGTCTTTCGGAAATTACTTTAGCCGGATTACCACCTACAATAACGCCATCAGGTACATCATTTATAACTACTGCACCGGCTGCAACTACACTCCCTGCCCCCACGTTAGCCATAATAAGTGCGCAGTTACCAATCCAACAATTTTGACCAATAATTACTTTTGTAAATGAGCCGCCTTGATCCTTAATCGGTACATCCGGATCACTGAAATTATGTTGACCTTTGCCACTCATAATATGGACACCACTACCCACTAATGTGTTCTTGCCAATACAACATTTGCCAATGTTACACTGTGGACCAATATATACTCCCTCTCCTATTTCAGTATCTTGCTGAGAAAGTAATGTTCCAAAACTTATCATCGCATCAGGTGAGCAATAGGTAAGTGCTACGCGATAAAAGCCTGCTCTTAAATAACTTCCTGTTTTACCTGGCAGAATTGAAAGAAATTGACTAAAAGAAGACGTTAATTGGTCTTGATTTAAAGCGTGAGCTAATATTTTAAATGTGACTGAAAAAGGCAGCATCGCTAGAAAACAACATACAAAAAAAAGGGTTTTAATTATAGTTTTCATAGCGAACTCAGCGTTGTTTCTAGCGGCTTCAATTGTTGATCCCAACTGTATTCAGCCCTTATAGCCTCAAAGGCTAATGTTGCTTTGCCTGCCGCTTCCGTTTTATTTTCGATAGTGTCGATACACGCTTTCGCAAATGCATCTTCATTATTTTCTATCCACATGGACAATGGGCTAGCGAAAGCAATTCCTTCAGCCCCCATTGCAGTGGTAACGATAGGTAACCTACAAGCAGCAGCCTGAAGTACTTTATTCTGTACACCTCTGGCTAACCGAAATGGTGCTACAAATGTATCAGCTTTGTGAAAGAATGGCAGAATATTGTCTACAAACCCTGTCACATCAACACCGTCAAAACTAGTTAAAGCATTTACCTCAGCGATAGGGTTCATACCAGCAATGGTAAAAGTGGCATTCGGAAAGTGAGAAATAATTTTAGGCCAGCATGATTTAACAAACCACACAACGGCGTCGACATTGGGCTTGTAATCCATAACGCCAGTAAACAAAAAATTCGGATTGGCGTTATTAGGAGGGACAGGAGCTGGATAGAAAGCATCAAAATCTAGCCCATTACCAAGTACCTTAACAGGATTGACATCACTCACTTGCCGACGAAATAGTGAAACCTCTTCGTCTGCTATTAAATAAGTTTGTAGGAACTCAGCGCATGCTTGTTTCTCTAATTGTTGTATCTTGTTACTTTCTCGCTGATATATGAACCGCATAGGCCATTTAGTAGAAGTGGTGTACTGTCTCCACTTATCAGAATCAACATCCATAAAATCCATTAAAATATGGCAATTTGTAGTGCCATATTCTGTCGATTCAAAAATGTAATAACCCAAACTCGAGGCAGTTAATAAAACCACATCGCAGTGACTTGCTAAACGTTGATTTAATGCGTTCTGCAACGATTTACTGTAAAAAGCGCCAACACTTATCGATTGGCCTTTTAATAATGCCCATGCATAGCGGCGCGCTTTAGAAGCTAATTTACATGCGGTGACATGAATATTTAGATGCGACTTGAGCGCGCTTACATGTTTTTCATCTTCTTCCGATTCAATTAATGTTAGTACTTCTACCTGATAGCCAAGCTGAATCAGCCGTTCTATTTGGTGGTATGTTCTTAACTTTTCGCCTTTATTAGGGGGGAAAGGGACACGCTGCGCTACCACGCAAATTTTCAACATCTATGCCATCCAAGCTTATTTAAGAGATTTAATCCTAACTCCATATTACGTTGTACACTTTTCATCGTCAAAGGGAGTTAATATAGATTAGGGCTACCCAATACCGTCATAGATTGGCATACTAAGCACAATATTGTGGAGTAATGCTGCGCTTACCCATTCATGGAAGAAGTAAAAGAAAGAAGTAATGACGCAAACCGTATTTTCAATTCATTTCCCTAAAAATAACCAAGCATCTGTAGGGCATTTTGTTACAGGTATTCCTTGTCCAAAAGGGAGATGGCCTGCTACTGCGCCTTTAAAACTACACTGCAATACGAACAATTTAGAAAATACGACTATCCGAGCCACTTCTTTGTGGCCCGATGGGTCGATGAAGTGGCTACATGTAGAAGGACTTGTGGGCAAACCGTATGCCAACGACGATATAAATGATGACTTAGCAGCTAATATAGATGTGCAGTTATCGCTTGCTGAACAGCCTCCCACTACCTTAACCAATCCGGTTTTAAAAGAAAAAAATAAACTTTCAATCAGAACCAATAATGGCAAGTGTATTGAAGTAGACAGCAGCCAGTTGTTAGCATTTCATGAAACTTCTTTGGGAGATACGCAATTTTATCTCTTAGAAGAGGATGTGTCTCATTGTCATATACAGAGCTTTTCGTACACTTTAAATAGTAATCATCTAGGGTATCAAGCAGTTAAAATAACCCAAACTGCACACCTTGAACTTGCATGCGACAAAAACCTAGATGTAGAAATATCGGCTACCGTTTTTCTAAATAATGGATATATCACAGGGGAAGTCACGATTAAAAACCCCAGTGCCGCATCACATCCAAATGGCCAATGGGATTTAGGTGACCCTAACTCTATCCATATTAAAGAACTTGGGTTAGCAGTTAATGCCGCTGGCTCATCAGTATCTTTTTTAGTTGATAATATTACTTACTCGGTTGAAGCTGACAAACCACTGTCAATTTATCAAGCATCAAGCGGCCATGAGAATTGGCAAAGTCTTGTCCACGTTAATGCGGACAATAAACTACCCTCTTCTTTTAAAGGGTTTAAGTTAATGTCGGGTGAAAAGGTTCTTACCAACGGCGCGCAAGCGCAGCCGGTTTTGCACCTTGAAAATGAGCAAAGCTCTTACTACCTCGAAGTCAGTCGATTTTGGGAGAACTTCCCATCGTCTTTCACTGCGATTAGCAGTAAATCAGAAATAAGTTTATTAGCTTCTCGCTATGGTGACCCCGAAGAGCTTCAACCCGGAGAGCAAAAAACACGTCATTTTTCACTGGCCGATGAAATGGTGGCTCAAGCTAGTATCGTTATGTGTCCCGAGTGGATAAGAAGTACACGCACCCTACCTTTCCTAACGGATAACAGTTCGTCATTGAACAACATGATCCAAAGTGGTGTTCAAGGCCCTTCATCATTCTTTCAAAAAAGGCTGGATATTGACGAATTTGGCTGGCGTCACATTGGCGAACTCTATGCCGATCACGAAAAAGCAGAATCTCCTGACGTTGAGTTTTTTGTGTCTCATTACAATAACCAGTACGATCCAATTTATGGCATGCTTTGCCAATGGCTAGTAACCGGAAACAAAAAGTGGTTTGAATTAGCCGATGATTTAGCTAAGCACGTTGCTGATATCGATGTTTACCATACTCATGATGATAAGCCAGAATACAGTGGCGGGTTGTTTTGGCATACTGACCATTATGTTCAAGCTTACACCGCGACTCATCGAACCTATTCAAAACACCAACCTACTGGTGTATATGACGATCATGCTGGTGGTGGTGGCCCTGGAGGACAGCATTGCTATACCAATGGATTAACACTCCACTACTTAATGACGGGGTACTTACCTTCAAAAAGTGCCGTGTTATCTATTACAAATTGGGTAAGAAATTACTATGAAGGTGACGGCACCCTACTAAGCGCTTTACTAGCACTGAAAAACAGTGCGGTGCCTGGGGTAAAAAATGTCAAAACTGGAAAATACCCGCTAGACCGGGGTACCGGAAACTATATTCAAGCGTTAATGGATAGATATGAATTACTAGCCGATATTAGTGACATTCACCGAGTATCAACCATCATTCAAAATACCGTATCTCCATCCGATAGTTTATCCGAACGAAACTTTGAAGATGTTGAAAATACATGGTTTTATACCGTTTTCTTACAAGCAGTTTGCCGGTTTATCTCGATAAAAGAAAGTTTATGTCAGCTCGATGAAGACCACTATTTTGCCGTTGCATCGTTATCCCACTACGCCAAGTGGATGGTGCAAAATGAGTATGCGTATTTAGATAAGCCGGATATTTTAGAATTCCCCAACCAAACCTGGAGCGGACAAGATTTACGAAAGCTTTGTGTCTTAAATTTTGCATCTAATTACCTGCCTGATTCTCAAGCCCAACAAGCGTTAAAAAAAGTAACCGAATTAGAGCAGCAAATAACTGAACGACTATCTAACAGTAGCGAGTCATCAACGACCCGTTTGTTATGCTTGATGATGCAAAACTCAAACTATGCGAGCTACCTCAGTGCTGCTGCTCCTATGCGCAGCGCTAATAATATACCGACAACTGATAAGATAAAATTCGATGCCAGCAATAATGGCATTTTGTCTCACATTCTTTCACATATAAAAAGCTTCTCAGTTTCAAATGAGCGAAGACAATTTGTTAGGCGCTTTCCGCAGTTCCAAAAATGGTTAGGTAGGCCATGAGTATTCTTACTAGCTTTATCATTCCACACAAGGGCCGTGAAGCTATGCTTATTGATACTATCAATAGTATCGCTAAACAAACGGTTTTCAGAGACAGTTATGAGGTTATCGTTGTCAGTCAAAATACATCAGCTTCCCAAAGGCTCTCTGCTCTTGGGGAGAAGTTAAATTTATCTATAATTTACAACGCTGAAAATAAAACCATCTCACATTCAAGAAACTTGGGTGCCAAACACGCAAAAGGAAATTTTCTAGCATTTTTAGACGCTGATGTAGCACTATCCCCAAATTGGCTTGAAACTGTGAAGGCAAAGCTAGAATCTGATGGTTCCTCAGCCTTAGTTAGCGCTATGCAGATAAACAGTAACGATGCGCCGCCTTTAGAGCGTATTCGAACGGCGTTGAGTAATGCTGATTTAGATACCGAAGTCAGGTTTCTTCCAGGCCGAAACCTGTTTTTATCAAAAGAAACATTTTACGAAGCGGGACAATTTCCAGAACATCTATTAACGTGCGAGGATTACTACTTTACCGACAAGGTAAATCAAATAGGTAATTTGTATTACACTTCAAAAGCTCATTACGTTCATTTAGGTGAAGACAAAGCCTTTATTCCTATGTGGAAAAAAGAAATTTGGCGAGGGCAGTCAAATTTAGCATCACTTAAAGGCAGAGATATCCCACTACGAGAACTCCCTAGCTTTATTGTGCCGTTTGCCGTTACTGGCGGCGTTATATTATTTTTCTTAACGTTAATTTTTTCACAAACCGCATTTGCGACTCTATTTGCTTTAGGTTCGTTCATTCCATTATTAGCCTATACAGCAAGACTAAAAAAACTAACTGGCAAACAAGTGAGTGTGGGATATTGCTTACTATTTTACAGCCTTTACTTTCCTGCAAGGGCTATTGGAACATTATTAGGAGTACGCGGCACGGTTAATACCAGTTCGCATAAGTAGATTATGAAAATATTGCAGTTTATATGCTCCACAGGTTTCTACGGTGCAGAGCGTTGGGTATTAGCGCTGTCAAAGCACTTACCAGACAATGTAACAAGTGAATTGGCCGTTACGCTTGAACCTGGAACCGAAGAGCTTGAACTTGTGAAGCAGTTTGCACCTATCGGTAACACTCACTATATCCCAATGAAGGGGCGTTTCGATATCTCTGCCGTCACTAAATTAGCTGAGTTAATTAAACAGCAAGGTATCGATGTCATCCACACACATGGTTATAAGTCAGATATTCTGGGTGTTTTAGCGGCAAGGAAAGCAGGTATCCCCTGCGTTGCAACGCCTCATGGCTTCGAAAACGCCGCAGATTTCAAGCTTCGCCTCTTCATCTGGTTAGGCTGCCAGTCGATGCGTTTTGCAGATAAAGTCGTTCCCTTGTCGAAGCAGCTAATGGTAGATGTTCAAAAATTCAATATTAAGCAAGATAGGTTAGCTTATATTCAAAATGGAGTAGACCTTTCTGAAGTAGAGGAAGTTCGCCTTACCAAAGCGCCAAAATCAAGCAATGTTAAAACCATTGGCTTTGTTGGGCAAATGATTAGCCGAAAGAACATGAAAGCCATTCTTGATTGTTTTGATACCTTGTATAAGAAACGACAAGATATAGAATTAGTTTTGCTAGGGGACGGTGAAGATCGACCTGAATTAGAACGCTATACTGCCACTTTGAACAGTAAAGACGCAGTTAAATTTTTAGGCTTTAGAAACGACCGATTACAGTTATTACGTGATTTTGATTTATTTGTGATGACATCAACGCTAGAGGGTATTCCTCGCTGCTTGATGGAAGCATGCGCGATGGAAATCCCAGTGTCTGCTTATGATATTGCTGGTATTGACCAACTAATCACGCATAATAAGTCAGGACTACTAGCACCATTGCACGATAGTCAACAATTGCAGCAAGATTGGGAAAAGCTATTAGACGACGTTGACTACGCAAAAGCGCTTGCCGCTAATGCAAAAACCTTCGTTGAAGAAAACTTTTCAGCGAAGCGAATGGCCGATGAATACCTGCATTTATTTAAGCAATTAGTGTAAGAGAAAGCGAATGCCTAAACAGGATGTTTTATTTGTTTTAACTATCGACACAGAAGAAGAGTGGCTGTGGGATGACGAGTTTCCTCAGCACGATTGCTCGGTTAAGAATGTAGCTAAACTTCCTGACTTTCAAACATTTTGTGCATCGCTAGGCATTCGTCCCACTTATTTTGTAGATTACGCTGTTGCTAATGACACTACTGGCAGCAAGATTTTAAGCCAATTCGCAAAAGAAAATGCTGCAGAGATAGGGGCCCACTTGCATCCTTGGTGCAACCCGCCCTATTTTGGTAAAACAACTGAAGCAGAATCTCATGTTATCAACCTTCCGATAGAACAAGTTGAACAAAAGCTAGATGCATTGACAGATATTATCTACCACAATATTGGTGTCCATCCTCAATCCTTTAGAAGTGGGCGGTGGGGAATCAATGGACAAACCCTTTCCCTGTTAGCATCTAAGGGCTATAAGGTTGATTCAAGTGTTTACCCCTTTTATAAAAACGACTTTTTTAGTTGTTTAGGTGCGCCAGGCTACCCCTACTTTCCTAGTTTTGAAAATGCACTGTCCCCAAGTAGTCAACGTTCGCTGTTAGAGCTGCCAGTAAGCGCCGGTTTCAATATTAAAAACTTTAAACTGGGTGAAAACATTCACGATACCCTATCCCAGCCTCCGTTTAGTTGGATTAAATCTATCGGCGTTCTTTGGCACAGCAAACTCTTGAGGAAGATTTATTTAAGCCCTGAATTAACTAAAAGTGAAGATATGACCACACTTGTAGACCAGTGTTTAGCTAAACAACATCCGGTTATACACATGTACCTTCATAGCTCTAGTTTAATAGATGGTGCGACTGGGCTTTTAAATGTTGAAGATGCATTCACTCGTATTTGCAAGCGAATAGAAAACCTAGTCAGCCATTTAGAAACAAAAGCAAACGTTCGGTTTTGCACAATTTCAGAGGCTAAAGTGTTACTAAGTAATTTGGCGACAAAAGATTCAGTTATCAAGTTAAAGGAGGTGAGTTAATGACTCCCCCCCCAACACTTTCTTTTCAGCTTGCTACTATAAGTCAGCAAGATGAATGGGACAGATATGTAAGTACTCACGAACAAGCGACTGCTTACCATAAATTTGCTTGGCTACTTGCGGTTAAAAACGCATATGGGCACGCTATAAGTGGTGTAATTGCCCGAGAAGCTCAAACTAATGAAGTTGTAGGGGTTTTTCCTGCAATTTTGATGAAAACCCCAATTATTGGTCGTCAACTTTGTAGCCTTCCCTATTGCGATGTAGGCTACCCAGTTGCCGATAGCTCTGAAGTTGTTAGTGAAATGCAGCGCTTTTTAGAAAGTCAGCAAATTAAGCACAACAGCCAAAACTTCGAAATTCGTGATGTAGCAGAAACGCCGTCTGAGAAAACACATTTACAACACAAAAAAGTAAGAATGTTGCTGCCGTTACCACAAAGCAGCGAGGTTTTACTAGCGAGCTTTAAATCAAAATTAAGAAGCCAAGTTCGTAAAGCTGAAAAAAACGGTTTAGAAGTTAAACTTGGTTGTAGTCAACAGCTAGTAGCTGATTTTTATGGCGTTTACACTCGTAATATGCGAGACCTAGGCTCGCCAGTACACGCAAAAAAATGGTTTGAACAGATAGTGGAGGCATATGCCGATTCATCTATTATTTCTGTTGTTTATAAGGATGATACGCCAATTGGGGCTGGCTTAGTTATAAAAAATGGTAAACACGCCTCTATTCCTTGGGCTTCTACCCTAAGGGAGTTTAACCCCCTAGCACCGAACATGATGCTTTACTGGTCGCTATTGGCGCACTGTGCTGATAGCGGTATCACTGAGTTTGATTTTGGGCGCTCTACCTTCGAAGAAGGTACATACCGATTTAAAAAGCAATGGGGCGCTACGCCACAGTTATTAAATTGGAAAAAGCTCGATAAGAATAATCAATACGTCAGAGAAAAAGAACATAATCAAGCCCCTTCAAAATTACGGCCATTAATAGAAAATATTTGGAGAAAATTACCACTGGGGTTAACCATAACAACTGGGTCGGTAATTCGCCCTTATATTAGCTTGTAGGAAATACATTAATGTGCGGCATTGCAGGATTTAGCCTATTTGATTATCAAGAAGGCAATACAACCACGTTGGAAGCGATGGGGCAGGCTATTTATCATAGAGGACCGGATGCTAGCGGTACCTACTTAGATGAAAAAATAGGGCTATGCCATCGACGCCTCAGTATCCTGGATTTAACGGAAGCAGGCAATCAGCCTATGTATTCTGCCGATGGTAATCTTGTTATTGTATTTAACGGCGAAATTTACAATTTTCTAGAGCTTAGAGCCGAGCTTGAACAACAAGGTGTTAGTTTTAAAAGCCATACCGATACAGAAGTTATACTTGCACTGTATGCGCGCGAAGGCGTTCAGTGTTTAGAAAAACTTAATGGCATGTTTGCTTTTGCACTTTGGGATATCACTAAGCAAGAGCTTTTTATCGCTCGTGATCGGTTAGGCAAAAAACCCCTTTATTACTATTCACAAGACGGACGATTCGCTTTTGGCTCAGAAATAAAAGCAATTTTAGCACTGGATAATATTCCCAGAGAAGTAAGACTAGATGCGGCTTACGATTTCTTTGCTTATCAATACGTTCCCGACCCAAAGAGTATATTTAAACATATTCACAAGCTTCCCCCAGCCCATTATATGTTGTTGAATAAAGATGGGTTTACAGTACATGAATATTGGGATTTGAGTTTCAAAAATACTTCGCATCAAAGTGAAGAAGCCCATAAGACCCAACTTAAATCTTTATTGGAAAAAGTGACTAAGCAGCGCATGGTAAGTGACGTACCATTGGGTGCGTTTTTAAGTGGCGGCGTAGATAGCTCTGGTGTTGTCGCTATGATGGCTGAAGCAAGCGACAGCCCAGTGAAAACTTGTACCATCGGCTTTGATGATAAAGCGTTTAACGAGGCCGATTTTGCTCGAGAAATAGCCGAAAAATACAAAACAGAGCATCATGAGTACACGGTTCACCAAAATGTAGCCGAACGCTTAGAGCACATTGTTAGCTTTTTCGACGAACCTTTTGCAGACCCTTCATTAGTACCTACTTTTTTCGTTTCTGAACTAGCCCGAAAAGCGGTAACGGTAGCATTAGCTGGTGATGGCGGTGATGAGATGTTTGCCGGATACGAAAAATACACTACCGACGATATAGAGAATAAGTTAAGAAGTAAATTTCCTGAGGCTTTAAGAAAGAATCTTTTCCCTACCCTAGCACATGTAGCAGGCATACTGCCTGGCTCTGTAGGCAGAAAAGGTAAGTCTTTACTTAACAGTTTGTCACACGACCCTGCTATGGGTTTTTACATTACCAATAGCATGATGACTGACGAGATGTGGAGCAATTTAGTAAAACCAGATGTTGCAGCGCAACTGAAAAACTATCACCCAAGCCAATATACTATCGATGCCTATAACAAGGCTGATGGCCCTGACCACTTAAGTAAGATTTTATATACCGATATTAAAACTTACATGACAGGCGATATATTAGTTAAAGTAGATAGAATGAGCATGGCGCATTCCCTCGAGGTTCGTGCCCCTATTCTTGACTACCAAGTAGCGGAATTTGCTGCATCAGTTCCATCTAATCAAAAATTCCGAGATGGCGAAAAGAAATACTTACTAAAGGAAGTGTTTAAGCCCTTTATTCCTGATTCCCTACTATACAGAAAAAAAATGGGCTTTAGCACGCCGCTTGATGAATGGTTTAGGGGTGAGTTAAAAACAACTACTGAACTCAGGCTTTTGAAGTCAAATTCCGGGCTGCATTCAGTGTTTGATGAAACTAAAATATTAAGTATTTGGAATGAACATCAATCTAATACAAAAGACCATGGCATAGTGCTGTGGAGCATGTTGATGTTCGAAATGTGGTATGAAAAATATGCAGCGTAATTTCGCCCTCGATTGTTTTCGGGCTTTAGCGATAATGATGGTGTTCACAGGCCATACCATTAATAGTTTGGGTTCTCCAATAGCGTTGGCTCCTCTGCAATTCGGTGGAACGGGTGTTGATTTATTTTTTGTACTCTCTGGTTGGCTTATCGGTAATCAACTATTGATTGAAAAAAAGAAGTACGGTGATATCGATATTAAGCGTTTTTGGAGTCGTCGATGGATGCGAACACTACCGGCTTATTACGCGGTATTGAGCGCAACAATTTTACAACAATACCTCACTAAAGAAGATTTTAGCTTCCCATGGGCGCATCTATTTTTTTTACAGAATTATCAAACAGATTTAGAATTGTTCTATGTAAGTTGGTCATTGTCTGTGGAGGAGCAATTTTACTTATTAATTGCCCCGTTAATCGCCATTACATTTAAGTTCAATAAGACGTCACAAACTATCGTGCTCATTTTACTTCTAATAAGTCCTTCTATATTTCGCCTTACAGAATGGTATGACTCTTTAAACGAAACTCATGTGAGGCTTGATTGTTGCGCTATGGGTGTACTACTCGCGTACTGTAAGCACTATCACTTCGAATTATGGGAGAAATTTTCACGGGAAATTCACCTCATTTTTCCAATCGCCATTGCTGCTTATATCTTGTTCTATTTGGCAAGGTATTTTCCCGATTTGGGTATCCGCGACCCTAGTAAGCTTGGCCTAGCTCTAATTTTTGGCGTTTGGATCATATGGGCTGATAGAACCAGCTTTCATAATAAAGGATTGGCCCGGTCCGTCATAATGCACATCTCAACTCGCTCCTATGCTATGTATTTATTGCATGTTGACGCTTTGGTTATTACGAAAAAATTAATTGCAAACAACCATGTTGTTATTTATTACTTCGTCGCTCTAGCTATTACCTTAATACTGTCTGAAGTTCTCTACCGCGCAATAGAAGTTCCGATTATGAGTGCAAGAAAGAATTTCAAGTTTTCTATGTCTAGAAGTAATTTAGATAGAAAAAAAAGCGCCTGTAAGGAAGTCGTAAAGCATGGTTAATATTTTACACGTAACATATGACATGCGCATTGGTGGCACTGAAATGGTTATCAAGAATATCGTTGAAGGATGCGATGATACTCAATACCGCATGTCTATATACTGCATTGAATCTCCGCTAGGTCCGTGGGGAGAAGACATGAAGAAAGCCGGTTTAAAGATCGTAAATGCTAAGCGTAAAGCCGGTTTTGACCTAAGTCTTATAAAATCACTTAGGCAATATATCATCAAACATAAAATTGATATTGTTCATTGCCATCAATACACTCCTTGGGTTTATGGTGCTTTTGGCGCTGCATTTACGAAAGCAAGAGTATTATTTACTGAGCATGGTCGATTTTATCCTGATTCAACTTCGTGGAAAAGAAAGATCATAAACCCAATTTTGACATTGCTTTCATCGAACATCACTGCAATATCGAAAGCCACTAAACAAGCTCTAACTGACTTCGAATATATACCCGAGAAGAAAATACAGGTAATTTACAATGGAATAGCTCCTGTAAATGAAACAGAAAAACTGCGAAATGAACTCCGTCAGTCCCTATCTATTGATGAAGGCACTATTTTACTCGGCACCGTCGCGCGTTTTGACCCAATTAAAAATCATACTATGATGATTGAAGCATTTGATTTGGTTAAACAAAAATTTAAGAATGTTAAGCTGGTGATAATTGGAGACGGAGAAGAGCGAGCAAATATTGAAAGTTTAATTGATACATTGAGCTTAAACAATGACGTCATTTTAACTGGATACAAACAAGACGCGGCACGCTATATACAAGCAATGGACTTATTTCTTCTATCGTCACTGAGTGAAGGGACATCAATGACACTTCTTGAATCGTTATCGTTAGGGGTACCGTGCATAGTTACAGATGCTGGGGGAAATGCTGAAATTATAAAACACAAAGAAGTTGGATTAGTTACGTTAAATAATGACAAAAAATCCTTTTCAGAGGCCATATTAGTTATTCTTTCGTCCCCCTCAATGTATCAACTAATGAAAAACAATTGCCGGCCTTATTTTAACGAAAATTTTCATGCAAATAGAATGAATAATCAGTATAGCCTTGCTTACGACAAGCTAAAAAATCATGGTTAAAATACTTACGATATTGGCACTTCTTTTTACAACTACAATGTTAGTTAGTGCCCCTTACCTATCTGCATTAAGTTACACCATGGTTTCAGTGATGCAACCACAGTACATATGGTTCTGGAGCTTTGAAGGTATCCCTCTGTTCAAAATCACAGCCGGACTATCTATTTTAGCGTGGATCATTCAGGCTGCTAAGGGAGAAATTAACTGGGCAGTCTATGGCTCAGGCCAATACAAAGCCTTAGCTTTATTAGTACTTGTTATGCACCTTTCAAATTTATTTAGCCCCTTCAATAGCTACTTTGCTGGCACTAGTGCCGAAATAGTGTTGGGGACAATGCGTACAATTTTTATCATGTATACGGTTGTATTAGGGCTTATCCAGAACAAAAAAGCGTTGGTCACCTTTTGCTATACAATGCTTGCTATTGCTGCGTATTACACTTATTGGACAAATAAAGCTTATTTTGAACAAGACTGGAATATGTTTAAAGGAGGGCGTTTTTCAGGGTTACCCAGCGGTCCCTATCGAGACGAAAATGCTTTTTCTATTCTTTTAGTCATACTAATGCACTTTATACTTTTTGGAATTCTCTATTTCAAAGATAAAAGAATAAAAGTCGGTTTAATTATCCTTATCCCCTTTTTATGGCATGCTCTGATCCTTTGTGCATCGCGCGGCGCGCTGCTAAGCGCTGGGGTATCAACGTTATTTGCGACAACCATTATTCGTTCTAAACAACTAAACATCATCCTTTTGATTGCTTTCGCTGGTGCTATTATTTGGCAGGGGGGTAACTTACTCAATAGAACTACAGCAACGGTAAGCAAGGCTGAGCATAGTGAAGAGCCTATTAATCCGAGGTTAGCCTCATGGAAAGTAGGAGCGAAGCTTACGCAGCAGTATCCTCTCTTAGGTGTGGGTCCTCAGAGGTTCCAAATTGCATCTCGGGTAAATTTCCCTGGAGAGTCTCCCCATGTTGCCCACAACACGCTGTTAAATTTTTCAGCAAACACGGGCGTTATTGCTGGCTTCATTTATCTTTACTTTTTCTTCAAGTCCTTCGCTAATTTTCGTTACGTAAAAGCACACACCAAACCGGATAGTATTTATGCCTATATCAACAATGCGAGTATGTGCGGGTTAATGGGTTTTTATGTGGGAGCAATATTTCTTGACCTTATTATATTTGAACCCTTTTACTTTATTATTCTTCTGATTAGCGTAAATTACTTTCAAGTGAAAAATCTAAATAAGGTTGCTGATAAAAAGGCGAGATCCAATGAAATATAATATAACGATGTTTGCCTATAACGAATCTAGCAATATAATAGATTCCATTAAATCAGTATGGGCCAATACAGACTCTCAGCTTGGTACGTTTCATTTAATTGCGAATGGCTGCACAGACGATACCGTTTCACAGTCTCAACGAATAAAAAAAGAACTATCATTCGAGAAGCTAAATATCACAGAATTAACTATTGGCGACAAATGTAACGCGTGGAATTATTACATGCATGAATTAGCAGATGATTCCGACGTTCATTTTTTTGTTGATGCGGACGTTTCTTTTTCAGAGCACTGCTTCCCAAATATGTCAGCGCAACTTTTAAAAACTCAGGAAGAAACTGTAGCAATAGCAGGCCTGCCATTGTCAGGTAGAAATATTAATTTCTACAGAAGCTTAGTGGTAGACAGAAGTTGTTTTTTTGGGAATTTATACGGACTAAAACTCTCGTTTATATCTAGAATCAGAAACTCTTCGTTTAAATTACCTACTGGACTAAACTGGATTGATAGCTTCCTTACTAAGGCGGTTAACACTAACTTAGATTTTAAACCTCGAAACTTGCCTAACCGCGTCACATATCTAGAGGACACGGGATATAGGTTTGAAAGCCTTTCTCCTTTCAAAATTGGTGACCTCAAGTTATATAAAAACAGAATCGCACGGTATGAGCTTGGAAAAATGCAGGAGTATTATTTAGATAGTACTGATGTATTATATTGGCCAAAAGACATGAACGAAATTAATTTGAAAATTCAAGCCAACTTTCAGTCGCTTGCAAGCTCGTTACCTCTACATAAGAGAATATTGGCTAAACAACGTCTTCAAAAACTTTTAGCAAAAATGAAATGAAATTACTATGAAAGAGAATCTCCAGCCCCCTTCCTTCATTGGAATTGGCGCTCAAAGAGCCGGCACTAGCTGGCTATATAATTGTCTTAGAGATCATCCCGAAATCTATATGCCTCAAAAGGAAGTTCACTTTTTTGATATTCACTATGAAAAGGGTATTGAATGGTACTTTGACCTTTTCTACCCCCTAAGCAAGGGTATTCGGTCTGGGGAAATTACTCCTGACTACATGTTTGATGAACAAGCGATATTGCGTCTCAAAAAACATGCCCCAGATACAAAGCTAATTGTAATTTTGCGTTCTCCACTTGATCGTGCTTATTCAGCCTACAATCTTTTTCGATCTCACGGTCGATATTCAGATATTGATTTTGACCAAGCCGTCACTAAAGACCCATTTATTCTTGAGCAAAGCCTTTATTCACCTCAAATTGAGCGAATATTTAACTTATTTCCTCGAGAAAATATACATATATGCTTTTATGAAGACATCGCAAGTTCACCCAATTTGTTTTTTAAAAACGTTTGCAATTTTCTAAACATTGACGGTAATTTCGTTCCTGACACCCTAAAAGTAAGAAAGAACAGTTCAGCATTTTCGAGTCAACAACGTGTATTTAACATTCCCAAAATACAAAAAAATATTGAGGACTCAATTTTAGGCCGGCCATTTAAAAAGCTAAAAAAAACTAAGGCCTTTTCTGTCTTGAAAGAAAAAATCATATCATTCGATAATAAAAAGAAAACAATACCAACACTCTCCAAAGACAAGCTATTACTCATTGAAAATGATATAGCCCGTTTGGAAACTATACTAAACATATCTTTAAATAGATGGCGCCAACTTTAATGAGCACAGTGAAAAAAGGCTTATTTAGCAGCGCATTACTTGTAGCAGAGTCTATTTCCAAAAAGATGATTGGCGTTGTAAGTACGTTAATACTCGCCCGTGTGCTTGTTCCAGAAGACTTTGGCCTAGTCGCTATAGCGACACTTTATTTGGGTTTGTTAGATGTTTTGACAAACACCGGGTCAATGCAATATCTACTTCGCTCAGATAAACTTGACGAAGAGACTGTGAATACATCTTGGACAATCAACCTTATCTTAAAAGGTATACTCTCAGTTGTTATGGTGGTCAGCGCCCCATTTGTCTCACAATACTATGAAGATAGTCGCCTAACCCCGATATTGTATGTCTTATCTTGCCTAATCATTGTCCGCTGTTTAAATAACCCTGGCGTTGCATTTTTAAGGAGGGAACAAAATTATAAATCACTTGTTAAGCTAAGTATTATTGCCAAGTTTTTTTCTGTCGGCGTTGCTGTAAGCATTGCGTTGACCTTTGAATCTTATTGGGCATTAATTCTGGGTCAATGCGCAAATGGGCTTATGATGGTCATCGGTTCATACTTCATACATGATCATAGACCGAGCCTAACACTCGCTAACGCAAAGGAACAATGGAGCTTTTCAGGTTGGATGATACCTCAATCTGTTCTTGGCTACTTTCGAACACAGTTAGATACCATCATGGTAAGTAGCACATTTGGAAAAGAAGCATTAGGCTCTTATCACATAATGAAGTACCTAGCTTTTATTCCAAGCTCGCAAATATTACTCCCCGCCACACAACCTTTGTTAGTTGAATTAAATAAAACAAAGAACGACGCTAACGCATTTTCTAGGCAATTTAATATAAGTTTTGTCGTTACTATGATACTTGCATTACCCATAACGGGTTTAATGGTTAGCCAACATGAACTTATTACTTTAGTTTTTCTCGGGAATAAATGGATAGATTACTCTCAGTTACTAGCTTACTTTAGCTTACTTATTCCAGCAGTAGCGATGCTGAATCAAGGACGAAGAGTCTTAGTCGTTTATGGCAAGACAAAGCAAATGCTGTATTATGAAATTCTCTCATTTACTTTACTCTATGGTAGTCTTTTTTCTATTGGAATGGACGATCTTTTGTTTTTTAGTCTTATAAGGGTTGGAATAGAAAATGCCCTATGTCTTTTGTTTTTAGCATTCATTGCGCTAACCTATACTGGATTTAAGAACACTCTAATACTTTTATTTGTGTGCATTCCGTTGATTCTAGCAACTATACTCGCGTCTTTAGCGACTAGTTACCTCAATGTGGGCTCTGGCTTCATTTTATTTGACTTAATAGTGACTGGTTTAATTTTCGTTATTGTCTTCTTCGCCTTATTGTTAGTTTTTCATTACAGCTTTATGAGGCGAACTGTAGAGTGGAAATACATTGAATCGCTTGCCAACCGTAGTTTAGGAGTAATACTCCAGCGGTTTCAATAACAGTACGAGTCACAATTTTTTTGCTCTTTGTTCTCGATCTTGATAGCTCTCGGGAAACATAATATCTATATACATTTGGTGAACAATAATGATTTCAGGTACATGGATAATTTTTTGCGTATACTCTAGAGAGCGAATATTAAACAATAAAACAGCGCTAATTTCTCTTTTACAGAGCTTTAAAGACGCTGGAGTTACTAAGATTTTATTTGTTGATAATGCGCAGAATAAAGAGGAATTGAGGTTTCGTGAACTAGTTTCTACTCAAGATGCTTACTTAATCATGGGCTCTAACAAAAATGCAGAGTTTTCTGCATGGTTGGAGGGAATGAGTTTCATAAAGAATAAGTGTCCCAAAGATGAAATCAATTTTATCCTGATGAACGATACAATCTATAGTAACTATAAATTGTATGACTTGAAAAAATTAAACTTTATAAACCATATTATTCAGCATCAGCAGAAAGGTTCAAGGCTTTCTATCATTGGTGATGAAACACGACTAGCATTCGCTTCAAAATGCTTGAACTATGAGTACAATAGTTTCATATGCACAGCATTATTTTACATAACTTATGAAGCGAGTAATTACTTCGAGTCATCTTGTAACACTGCTTTCGAAAATTGGCCAAACAAATTACACACAGATTTTGAATCTTTTGAAATTTTAAGAAATTATTTTAATGAACCTGCGGCCTACGGAGTAGGTAGATGGTTATTTACCACCGGATGGCATTCGGCCTCGCCTTATGAAGATTTTGACAAAAACTTGTTGCGTCTTAAAATTACTGCGATCGTTTGCGAACACTATTTTTCCGCTTCTATCACAAATAATGGAGGAACATTAGTAGATAGTAATATTAAACGTAAGTTATCATTAATCGAAACGTTAAAGTTATATATAGCCCTTCCTCAGGCGCTTAGAGTCCGACTCCTAAAGAAAAAGCTTAAACTCAGTTCATAATTGCAATCCCGATTGCCCTTATAACTCCAAAGACCTGACCATAGTTTTAGGTCCGTTGAAGTCGTAATTAAATAACTCAATATCCCTTTTATATACCTCATTCACAATAGCCATGGTTTTCTCATCATAATAACTACGGTAATTCGATCTTGATACAGAGTTTCTTTTCTCTAATTTAGCTTCGACTCCCATTCTTTTCGCTATCGTTGCGAAGTCTTCCTCAATGTTTTCGAAATATCCGATAAAGTCTACAGATACTCGTTCGAACTTATCTATTATATAGGTATGCTGTGATTTAAAATGATGGTGTTTATTGATGTTTTCCGTACATAACCAATTGCAAACAAAATCATGAAAATCACGATAACCTGATAGTTCTTTATCGTAAAACTCTTGATCCCACTTATTAAAACCACCTTTTTCTAAAAAGGTATAAGCTGAAACTACTCTATCCCATGGGTTTCTAACAAAAGTAAATTTAAAGTACGTGCTAAACAACTTTGGCTCGAAAACATTTATATATTCATCCAAGGAGGTATGACCTCCAGCAAGGTTACCAAATAATGCCTTATTAACGGCAATTCCTGCGCACTTTGGTATATGGACAAAAATACTTTTAGTTTCGTCAAACGGTTTATATGACGACCATTCGCTTGTTTCTCTCTTTCTTAGCGCTTGAATGTTATCAAAGTGTACTCTTCTATTTAATTTAAAATCCCACCAACGTAGATTTAAGTAAATCCAAGTTGGGATGTATTGTATTAGTTTATTTCTCATGAAAAATCTCGGCTAAATGAGGCACTAATAAACTAACATATTGTTTTTCTTCATAATGATGATCATTAGGATCCGAATTCAATAATACTTTATTAACCACACCATCACTTCCAAGTGATTCAGGATCTAAGTCAATAAAATGATAGTTGTTTTCAAAGCAATACCGTTTAATCGCGCTATTAAATTTTAATGTTAATAAGGTACGTTCAATTTGAGAAGTCGTAACCTCTTTTCTTGCGGAGGCAACATCGCCCCAATCTTGTTCATCAGTGATAGTTGGAAGGGGGGCACTTACTACCACCGTTTTCTCTTTACCTTCATGTTTCTGTATAAAGGTTCTATAGTTTTCTATACAAGTTGAAAGCATTTCGTCTATAGATATTTGGTACTTTTCTGCGCGATACCAAAGCACAAAGCCGGTGTCGACTTCACCTAGTTGGATAATAGTGGCCTCGGGATGAACCTTCTTATATGAACGTTCAAATATAGGCAACGCCTGGGTTTGTGAGTTCGGGTTTGTCAGGCCTGATATTGTTGCACCTCCAACCGTTTCGACTAACAGTAGGTGTTTTGGTGAAAAAAACCTTTGCAGCTCTGGCTTAGAAAAAACCTCTGTATGAGAGTCTCCTAAAACAAGCACTTTTTTTTTGCTAAGCAAAACAGCCTTTAGTTTTTCTATTCGACCATATTTCATTTTGACATTGCTCCCTTAATTATGGTTATCAAGAGAGTCTTCCAGTATTTAAATCGATATGGCCAATACTTAATTCCTGTCAGCATCGATTTAATAGCCGCGGTATGTTGGCTATTCTCACGTTGCAAGCTATAACCTAACTTCCAAACATAGTCTTCCGATAGGCGCATTTTTAAGGCATTTCGTTCTCGTCGAGTAAGAGTTAGATAATCAAACGTCGATTCGTAACTGTCAATCAACATTTGCATCGCTCGTATTCGCTTTTCAATATTTTTCTCGTTTAGATTCGTATCTGAAGTATTACCATCATGAACGCAATAGTTTACGGTAACTTCATCAATGAATGCCGCAGTAAATTTAGCTTTAAGCAGTTGCAAAATAAATAGGCGATCTTCACCTACCCTAAAATTAGGTAGCATAATTTCATCAAAAATATGCCTTCTAAAAATTGCATTTTGTAAGCCACTATCTATACCTTCTTTAATCTGACATATAGCAGCTTTGTCATTTTGCAAAAAAAACACATTACCAACACACTCTGAAACACAGGAAAAAAGCGGGTTTTGCAAACCATCTGTGTAGAAAGTGGAAGGCCATAAAACATCGCCGGTACTTAAATCTATACGTCGACAAGAAAAATATAACCAATCGAGTTGTTCATGCATTTCAAAAGTATCAATAGCTAAACTTAAATGGTTACTTTCCCATACATCATCACTATCGAAAAATGCTATAAATTTGCCCTTAGCTAATTTTATACCTTCATTGCGTGCTTGTGCTGGGCCTGAATTTTGTTGTTTGATATAAGTTACCAAAAAGGAATATTTCGACTGTAATTCAACAACTAATTTATCTGTATCGTCAGTACTACCATCGTCAACGATAATTAACTCCCAATCTTTAAAGGTCTGTGACGATAAGGATTTAAATGCATCAGGAAGAAAGTGAGCTCGGTTATAGGTAGGAAGGATGATACTTACAGCTTTCATTTTTTTGTTTCTCTTGCATAGTCCATATGCATGAACTTCCCAATTGAGTAATTAAGTGTTGATGTGTTCATACTTTACTGTAATCCTATGAAAAACTAAATGAATATTAAACAGTCAACAAGTATGAAAACCATTTTTTTCGCTCATAGCGTCAATGTAATCGGCGGAGCAGAACGCGTTACTTTGTCCGTACTTAACTGTTTGAAAGAAAAGTATCACTGCGTTTTTCTTTCGCCTGAGGGTAATAACTTAGGAAAAGAAGCAAGTACGTCGGGCGCAACTTTTGAGCCAATTAAAGCTCTTCAGCCCGAGTTAAGTAAGCCTATCCAAAGTGCTTTACAGTTAATCCAGTATTATCGTATTTTTAAGCGCCATAAACCATCACTAGTGTACACTGGTGATCTTCTTGCTCTTAGAAGCTTACAACCGATATGCAAATTTCTTTCTATACCATTGGTTTGTCATGTTCACTACCCATATGAAGAAGGCTTCATGAAGTGGGCATTAAAGAAACGATACTCTCCAGCGGCTTTTATATTTTGTAGTCATGAACTAAAAGAGAAACTTTCAGTTACTCTCAATAAATTATGCCCTACATCACACATGCATGTTATACACAATGGGGTTAATACTACACAATTCCCTGCACTACCCGCTCCAAAAAACCTTATTCCACATATTGGCATTATAGCTAATCTTCAATTTAGAAAAGGTCATGACGACTTTCTGAAAATGGCTCAAATATTGACTCAAAAAGGGGTTGATGCACACTATGACATTATCGGTGGAGATATATTGCAAGAGCCTAGAGAGACGTACTTGAAAGAGTTGGCTGATGATTTAGAGGTTTCAGATAGAGTTACATTTCATGGACAACTATCTAACGTTAAATCGGCACTTACAAAATTAGATATTTATGTGTGCGCATCGCACGAAGAAGCATTCCCAATATCGCTATTAGAGGCAATGTCAGCTCAAAAAAGCATTGTATCTACAAATGTAAACGGTATTCCAGAAATGCTCAAACATGGCTATACCGCCTTACTAAGTGATAAAGAAGACCCACTAACCTTATCTAAAAACGTAGAACTTTTATTAAATGATTCTGAGCTCAGCGCTCGGTTAAGAAATAATTGTAGGAAAGAAGCGGTAACTAGATTTGATATTTCTCTGTTTGAAGCAAATATCAGTCAAATTTTAGAAGAACTAGTTATCGATTAGAAGTTAAACTTCAGGGCCCTAAAGGCTTTTCAAACGTTATTTATGTTTTAAACCTTTGTAGGGGTTACCATAAACCAATACTTGTAACTTCCACATCACGTTAACTAAAAGTTTGTTGTTAAAGCTGCAACTAAGTGTCTGAGCAATGAAATTGTGAAATGTAAGGATCCGATGGTGATGAAATGGTTCTTTGGCAACCCCACCGTTTGATCGCACCCGTGATGCTCTGATGTTTATCATTTTCACTTTCTGAGATTTGAGAGCATATTTAAGTAATTTTTCACTATGTAAACAACTTTGAGTTTCAGAACAATATTGCGATATAGCTCTGTACCTCTGACCATATGCTTTAATGGCGCCTGTATCTACTGCGACAGCAAATCTATCATTCAAACCATCCCAGTGTTGCCAATTCGGTACGTAAATAACATTTTTATTATCGATAGCGTCCTTGTAAGTGCGTGAGAAGCTATCGTGATATTTCAAATCGGGTCGGGCAAATACTACTATGTTCGGATCCCATTCTAATGCTTTCGCCGTAACCGAGTTTAGTGAATACAACTGGTGGTATAAATTTCTTAGCGAATTAAAGCCATCGCCGAAACCATCACCATATCTAGAAACTTGAACAAAATCAGAATGGGCTAAAAATTCATCGGGTTGATCAATGGTTACTTGGTCAAGATTAAGTAACTTATATTCATTTTCATCAAGCTTACAACACTCACCGCTCCGAGGATTTACAATACACCTCTGATCGAAGAAATGAGCATAAAGCCTTACTTCACCAAGCTTTCTAGCCGGATTAACAACATGCGTATTAATATTTTGTAGAGTGTGCTTCAGTGAGCGAGTAATACCAAAAAAACATACAGCAATTCGTTTATTTTCCATAATAGAGTCCAAATTTGCTTAAGAAGAGTTTTAGCTTCGCTTTACGTAATGCTTTCAGAATGTGAGCATCATTTGGCAACAGCTTCAATGCCTTCTTGTAATACTCTATAGCAACTAAAAATTTATTTTGAGGTTCAAAAGTTTCATATCCTAAGTGCCAAGCATAGCATTTAGCCAAATTACTCTTAACGTACTCTTCTTGCTTATACGTTAACTTTAATTCAGCTAGAACAAGCTCCCAATAGAGCGCAAAAGCCCCATGCACGCGTTCCATTCTATTAGGACTATGTACACCTGATACATTTGTCAGGTTATCATCATGGGCCCAATAAATAGCGTGGTACTCACTGATGTGACAAACACCTATATTCTTAGCACACAGTTCTAAATTATGCATAATATCGACAGCAGCATTGAGTTTTTCATTCCAGCGTACTGATTTCATCAACTCTGCTTTCCCTACCATACATTGAGTCGTAACCACTCTACCTCTTAACTGCTTGTCGAAAATTTCTTCCTCCGCAAAGAGGTAGCCTTCATCAAGTTTGCTATAGGAAATTTTAGTCACATCAAGTTTGTCGTAATTAAAAACCTCTTCTGTTCCTTCATACTTCCTTAGAGGATCAGCAGTCATGAGGTCTATCTTGTCAGAGTATTTTTCTAAATAACGTACCATGGTTTCTAAATGAACATTAATCCACTCGTCATCACTGTCTTGATAAGCAATATACTTACCAGTCGCATAATCTAAGCCTGTATTTCTGGCACCACTTGGACCTTTGCAGTGAACGTTATCTATACATTTAACACGAGTATCATCACCGCACAGAGAATCAATTTTAACTTTTGTGTCGTCGGTGCTGGCATCATCGATTAAGAGTAATTCCCAGTGTCGATAAGTTTGATTTAACACTGTATTGAGAACCCGATCTACAAGATTTTCTCGGTTAAAAATAGGAATTATTATAGAAACTAATGGGTTTTCGCCACAATGTAACTCTGTCATTTCTCTTCTTCTTCTATTATAGGCGCTTTTATTTCATCTATACCAAGATTGTTCATAATTTGGTTATATTTTACTATAAATTCTTCTTTCGATAGGGTTTCACTATTATTAGATAGTTCAGCTGTACCGCCATTCCTAGAAGTAATCGTCTTGTTTGTTTTATTTCCTCTAATTTTAACTAACTTACTTTCTTTAAAACGATATTCTATTGCGCGAGGATAATCATGCTCTACATAAATAGTATTATCTTTTATAACCGTACCCTCGCTGGCCTCAAGAACAATCCCCACATCTCCGAATGGATCTCCATTTTTTGCATGGAAAATCACGTTATTTTCAATCACGCCGCCTCTACTAGAAAACTCAACCGTTTGAGAATGATTTTTAAGGGGCATTCCAAAACCTATCGCGCGATCGTTATCGATAAAAAGGTTATTGCGAATGATATTATTCTCAGAATTAACCCAAAAATGAACAGCATGCTGAGCAATGTGTTTACTTGGGCTAGCAATATCTCGAAATACGTTGTTCTCTACAATCCACCCTTTCGCACCTAAAGCATCTATACCTCCAGTATAGAAATTGTAAGCGAGCCCTTGGGTATACTGAAAAACCGAATTTGTCACTTTCCCTTCATAAGAGAAATTATCAGCTTTGGACTTACGGTTATAACTAACCTTTAAAAATTGCTCATATGCATCTTCTAAGATCATATTATTGACGGTTGCATAGCTTGCGTTATCTTCTGCAGCAATTTGAATTAAGTGATTTGGCGAGTCTGATAACGTTATGCCATCAATAGTAAAGTTGTTCGCAGACACTCGAATCAATACACCTTCACGCCCAGAGGCAAATACACCTCGGCCTTTTATTCGGACATCGTATGGGGAGCCCGTTTCTGATGTAATGAATATTCCTGGCTGTCGAATATATACCGTTCTATCTATGTCATATGTGCCCGGTGCTAGAATAATAGCTGTATTCCCTCCATTCTCATGAGCATCCTTAACAGCAGCGACGAAGCTAGTTCCAGTTTCATTAACGCGTATGACCTTATAATTACTTGGGATTTTGCTGCTTGGTGCTAAGAATTTTTTTACTACACGGGTTTTGATTGCATCTGGTTGTTGAATGGCTTTTTCCTCAAGCCCACTAACCTCTGAAATTTTGGACGTTATTTGGAATACGGATAAGTCTGTTATGAGTAAAAATAGGACGCCACCCACCCCTCCGTAAAATAAAAGGAAGCCAGTTCCGTACAAAACGCCGTCCGTCATTTTTATTAGTATATACTTCAACATTACTTATAAACCTTTTTATCATTTTTTAAAACAAAGCATACAACTAGTAGAAAAAATATAGGCAGAAACCAAATGGCAACATAGCTTGCTTTTTCAAAGTAATACTTCTTAGTAATAAAATGTTGAGCACCATTCCAATAGGTAATCTTCTCACGTATCCCGGCAATGACCACTCCTTCACCGTTACCATTGAATCCATAAGCATTATAGATTTTTTCAAGTTCATCTGGATTTTCACGATAAAACTGTCCTCCTTTGCTAAGCACAACGCCAAAGTCAGGATCAAGCAACTGTTTATCCCCGTCGAAGTTAGCTTCAACCATAACGTGGCCGGGAACTGTGACAATTTTATTATCAATGTTGTTTTCAGTTAGTTTTTGGGATAGTAGCATTGATGCATCTCCACAAATGCCAATACCTCTTTCAATCGATTTTTCTGTAGAAACAAAGTGATAACGCTCATACTCTGGGATTCCAGACCATTTTCCCATAGCATAAAGAATATAGTTTTCCCATGCAGGAACCGTTTGATTGAATTCCTCAGGAGCATATTTTTCCCAATGTAAATGAGCCATTCCCGACGCAACGACCTTAGTCGCCCTTTCCGCGTAGGATTTATTACTCTCACCCTCGAGCTTAAATAACTGATAAATAAAGTCGCTCTTAGAAATTAATACATCGTTATTTTTAAATCGCAAATTATCAGTGGTTAAATCACCTAGGTCTAAAGTTTGTGTTAACCCATAAATATTAAGACCCAAAAGGAATAATGCAAAAACACTAAGATATAGCAATAAAATATTTTTCATGAAAAAAAGTACGTTAAGTTGTAAGATTATCTTAATGGTTTAAACGCTAACTTTAAAGCTTATCGATTGATATAGCTAACCGGTAAATAGAAAAAGGCTAACAGCGTTATATTAGCCTTGGTTTATTGACTATTGATCAATATACTTTTGCGTGAATTTTTCGCATTAAAGTCATTCGCATTGTATTTGAACTATCAATTACTCCATTGGAAATTTAGCTAGTTTTATGAGTTTTCTAGGTATCAGCTTACTATTAGTATACGACACAATTAAGTGTCAGATAATGAGAAAAAGGACTTCTCGATGAGTTTGAATTTTCGCTATGATATTAATGTGTTGCGCGCGTTTGCTGTTATTTCCGTCGTCCTTTTTCATTTTAATCAACAATGGCTACCCAGTGGCTTTATCGGTGTAGATATTTTTTTCGTCATATCTGGCTACCTCATGACGGCAATTATTTTGGGGAAAATTAAAGAAGGTAACTTTTCTATTTCTGCATTTTACTTAGCCAGGGCCCGCAGAATAATACCCGCCTTAGCAGTACTTTGCATATTTTTACTCGTGATGGGATGGTTCAGTTTTTACAACATAGAATACAAAACTCTCTCTAAACATGTTTATTCTAGTCTAGGTTTTTTTTCAAATATCACTTATTGGCAGGAGTCTGGATATTTCTCAGCACATGCACACGAAAACTGGCTACTGCACACTTGGTCACTTTCCGTTGAATGGCAGTTTTATTTAATTTACCCCTTGATCATCGTGTTATTAGTAAAATTGTCTTCATTACGGTTAACTAAATTATGTATTACGATATCCCTATTAGTTAGCTTTTTATTAAGTGTATACGCCTCTCGGACATGGCCTGACGCAGCATACTTCCTGCTTCCAACTAGAGCATGGCAAATGCTCTTTGGCGCACTGGCATTCATATATCCTATAAATTTAAATAGGAGGTTGAAGCATTGCACTCTGATGACTGGTTTTACATTGATTGGGATTTCGTTATTGGTTATAAACAACGAGCTAGCTTGGCCATCATATTATGCCCTATTGCCTGTGTTGGGCGTATATTTGATTATTTTATCCTCTTGCCAAAATATTATATTTTTCAAAAGCTATATTTTGAACCAAATTGGTAAATGGTCATACTCCATCTACCTTTGGCATTGGCCAATAGTGGTTTACCTTAATAATAGAGAGCATGAAATTGACCACTTACCAATATTGATTGGTATATCCCTATCAATTCTGTTGGGCTTTCTATCGTTTAACCTGATTGAAAAGAATACCCGCTCATATTCATTTTTGCTGCCTACAGGCTTAGCCGTAACATTATCAATTGTGATATATAGCCTCAATGGAATAAGCCACCCAATTAGACCTATCTCGGAACTACCCGCAAATAGTTTTATTGCTAAATATAAGGCAATGAATAAGGAAAAAGATGGGCCTACAAAAGATTGTAATGTTAGTAAAAATATTTCAAGTAGTGGGGTCATTTCTCTTTCACCCTACTGCATAGACCCAGTCAACTCGGGCGGAATATTTTTGTGGGGAGATTCACATTTAGCCGCAATTGCAGTGGGTTTAAGAGAAAAGCTTGAATCAAAAACGACTATTCATCAAGTAACGTCATCTGGTTGCTACCCTAGCTTTACACAAAAGTTAGGAACTGCCAGTAAACTAAGAGCCGCTTGCGATAAGGCAAATGAACTGGCGAAAGCAAGTATTGCAAAGATAAAACCTGATATTGTCTTGATAGCCATGAAAGATAAACATGAAAAAATGGATTGGAAAAATACGCTACAAATATTGAAAGATAATGGTGTAGAGCAAATAATTGTTTTAGGTCCAGTTCCTCAATGGTATCCCTCTCTTCCTATTATTTACGCAAAGAATGGAGAATTTAAGGATACACTGACTTCAAATAAATTGGATGGTTCTATTCTTAAAACAAATATTAAATTGAGTAAATTGATGGAAGGGTATCCTGATATTACCTATATTTCCTTAATTGATAAGTTATGTGAAACAAAGCGTTCTCCTATCAAATGCACAGTGAAATTTAACGGGGAATTAATCAGTTTTGATTATGGACACTTAACCAAACCGGCATCAATAAGTATTTTTGAACAGTATGTAAACCCAGCATTGATAAAAATAAATCTTTAAAACAAGAAGTTATTGCTAAGAAAGCGTTTAAATTTGCTTTTGAAAGACTGAGAATTGACATTGTATTTAATAGATAATTCTTCCAACGCAGCCTCTTTGTCTCCACAAGCACCGATATCATCAAAAAATTGATCAAAACCTTCTTTAATATTATCGACTTCTATCGTTATTGACCTTTTATCGGAAATAAATGAAAGTATTGATTCTTCACAAAACTGTGTATAAGACCTACAAATGTCAATTCGTTCAAGGTGAGAAATTTTAGGCCGCATCAATATTCCATGACCAAAGGCCTTCACAATAGATTCCCTTAACCCCCAGCGCAGTTCATAACTATGAGCAATTTTATCTAAGTCTTTCTTTAGGTAAACAAAATAAGTTTCGCCTTTAGAATAGCTTTCAATAAGAGGTAAAAACCAAACTAACCGATTGTCTACTTCAATGTGATTATTTGGGTAAGTCATGCGCTGAGGAAAAAGCATCTGTGCATTAGATTCATGAGCGCAGCTATAATTATCAATATATACACATGCTCGAGCAAAGGTCGTTGAAGCGGCTCTGCCAGCGGACAAAACAAATATATTCATTTTTTTAGCCTATGATGCGTTTAAACTTAGAAACGTGATGTCCCCAGCCAAATTTCATGTGAATGTCTTCATGTATTGCAGTGGGGTCTAATATTCGCGAATGCACTTCATTTATGCTTTTTGCCAAACCAATAGCAACATTACTGACCGAACTACAATTGATAATAAAACCCGTCTTGCCTTCTAGTAAGGCCTCTTTTGTTCCTCCTGAATCACCTGCCACTACAAATTTACCACATGCTTGAGCTTCTAATAAAACCATACCAAATCCTTCGATATCGTTACCAATAGTCCTATTAGGTAGCACGAATAAATCACACTGCTGATAACACTTTGTCATAAGGTTATCGTCAGCATCAGTCAGGATATCAACATTTTCTGACAAGTTATTATCACTAACTAAAGTTTTAAGTTCTTCTAGTGCTTCGCCTTTCCCAACAATTGCATAGTGTAAATTTTCGTTGTTTTCTAGCAATTGAGGCAATGCTTTTATAAGCATATCTTGCCCTTTTCGCATTTGAAGTCTACCAACGGTAAGCAGAACAAATTTTCTTTCCCATCCCATCTTTGCTCTAAACGTATTATCTACAGGAGAAGGCTTAAAACGTTCCGTGTCCACACCCGGGTGTAATACGTCACACTTATCTAAGCTACTGAATCCTAGAGATTGGACTAAACTCGCACTATTGTGGCTGTTGCATATTAAGTTTATGGCGTTTTTGCAAACCTGTCGTACGAGCCAGCTTTGCTCCCTACTTGTGGCAGCAGTTTCAACATCTTCGCCGTGTATAAAACACCGGTAAGATATGCCTGAAAACATGTGTAACAACCATGCCGTCACCCCTTCATGAATTACACGTCCACAGTGAATTTCTTCAATATCATGCTTTTTAATAAGCTTCCTAATTGCCCAAAAGCTTTTCCAGTAAAACTTTAAGCCTAAGGAACTTCTTAACCCCCACTCCCGAGATACAAGTGAAAGCCTAATAATGTTTAAATTATGAAGTTTGTCGAAAGACTCACTTCCTTCAACATTATGTGTAGCAATAAAAACCTTATCAGTAGGTAGACGGGAATATAGCTCCCAGAACCAACGGCCGCTACCACCGTTAATTGGAGGAAAATTCTCTGTTAGTAGAAGTGTTTTTTTCATAAGATTCTTATCAGTTACATTTTGAAGGCAATGAACAACTTAACTTTTCAACTTGTGCTGCCATATCCGAATTAACAGGTAAAGATACTACATGAATCACACCAGTATTATTCCCACCTTTCATAACTGTAAATGTTTGGTATAGTTTTGCCTTTACTGGGCTTCCAAATATGAACTCACCTATTTGAAACCAGTAAGCAACTTTTCTCTCTTGTCCCGCTGGAGAAATTATAATTCTAACTGAAACTTCAACTCCAGAAGCTAGTTTAACTGGTGCCTCATTTCTGACTAGTGACCAACTTTTTTCGTCGTAAAGTTTATTTAAGTCTGAAACCAGTTCATTATCTATTTCGTCGAACCAAGCTTGGTAGTATTGAGCGTCACACCTATTGGGATTACCGATATACTGCATTAATGTTGTCGAAGGTTTATTGAAATTAGGTGACCACTCAAACCCGCTATTACAGTCTAATTCGCCTACATCTTGCAAGAAAGGAATACCTTGCTTCATTTCAGTAGGCTTCGTTATGTACACAGAAATCCAATAGAGCCACACCACCGTGGCAATCAAAATAGTATAAATAACCCATAACCGAATCGCTGAATATTGGCTAGTATTTTCAATAACGTTTGGTTTATGAGCGCTGTCGTTTTCTGACTTCTCTCTTAGCAATTCTCCTAGGCCAAGTAGGCAGCAAATGACAAAAGCAAAAAAGAACCAACCATAAATAATATGATCTGCACCTGCGGCGTGCTCCATATCACTCCAATAGGCAACGAGAATAATCCCATATACTCTGACGATATTTGCCAGAACCGGAAGGAATATTGAAATAAGTGTAAACAGGATTCGCTTTTGAGATGACTTAAAATTTAGATACGCATAGAGGCTTCCAATGACCAAACTAGCAATAAAAAAGCTTACACCTGAGCATGCTTCAGCGACAAGAAACCTTCCTTGGGGAATTTCAATATAAAGTCCAGTTCTAAAAAGTGGAATTCCTGACAATTTTAAAAGATATACAGAGCCATCAGCGGTGATCTGCTGTAGATAAGGGATTAACTGTTCCCCTATTGGAACGCTAAACATGATAAAGCAAAGGGGGAAAAATATTTGCCATGCCGCACGATGCCCTATGACGCTCCAGATTAGAAGCGGGAACAAAGAGAATGTGGCGAGGTGTAATAGAAGTTGAATATCACCAGCAAATCCAGCGACATAGACTAGCAACGCGGGTAAAATTAGTACTACTGGTAATAAAGCAGGGTTAATAGGCTGAGAAAGTAAATCTCTGCGTTTCAAGTATATGAGATAAAGCGATCCAGGTAAAACAAAGAAGCCATGATTGAAGATTTCATTGCTATACCAAATTTTTGCAGCTGTATAAATTCCGGTAAAACAAATCGTTAGCCACAATACAAAAACCAAGAATAGGTTAAGCCACAACTTCCTTCGTTCGTCCCTAAACATCGGAGTACCTCATATCCTCGAACTGCTATCTAAATCGTATGCTTGCAACATAGTGCCCCAATTATAGTCCTTCAACAATTGTTCTACTTTACTTTCCATACGAGAAAGATTTATATAATGTCTAAATTTTGATTTCCATGGAGCTCTCGTCAACCGAGGTTGCTTTTCATCAATTTCCCAAGGGTGGAAATAAAAGCTATACGGCTCGCTCTCATCCTTCATATACTTGAAAATTCGACGTCTAGATAGCCAGTAAGGATAGAGTCTGAAATATCCTCCTCCACCAATCCCTACATTTTCATTATTTTTCCTAATAGTGGGAATAGGAACTTCCACTAGCCCGCTATCATTAATATACTTAAACCTTGGCCAAGAAGGCACACCATATAAATCATGTTTTATAGGGTAAGTACTAGATGAATAGGTAAAGCCCAAATCTCTTATAATCTCATAAGCCCATACATTATTTTCATTTATAGAAAAGCTTGGTGCTCTGTAACCTTTAAGTACAACACCGCCTATGTCTTCTAAGATTTGCTTACTTTGTTGAACATCATCTTTAAACTCTTGAGGCGTCATAGTAGTCACTCGCCTATGAGCTAAGCCGTGACTTGCCAATTCATGCCCTTCATTGACAATACGCTTGATTACATCAGGACATCGTTGTGCTACCCAGCCTAAAGTAAAAAATGTTGACTTCACATCATGCTTTGCAAACAAATCAAGTAATCGGTGAGTGTTATCACCAACTCTTAAGCTTATGCCGTCCCAATCCTTTTTATCCACTACACCTTCAAATGCTGACACTTGAAAGTAATCTTCTACATCAACAGTCATCGCATTTAAGCGATTATCGAGTTTCATCGTTAGCGCCCCTTACCAAACAATACAACTTCGACTGTCCGAATGAGAATTAATATATCTAATAATAAACTTTGATGCTTTACGTAATAGAGGTCAAATTTCAGCTTTTCCATTGAATCTTCTACACTCGCACCGTAAGGGTAATTAAGCTGTGCCCAGCCTGCTAAGCCTGGTTTAACATTGTGCCTCTGGTTGTAGTAAGGTACTTCTTTCACAAGCTGCTCAACAAACTGAGGCCGCTCTGGACGAGGCCCAATGAATGACATTTCACCTCTAAAAACATTTAGTAATTGCGGGAGCTCATCAACCCGATATTTTCTGATAAAATGACCAATACGAGTCACTCTGTCATCATTTTTACTCGCCCACTTAGCACCGTCTTTTTCTGCATCAGGTCTCATGCTCCGGAATTTGAGAATCTTAAATAGCTTCCCATTCAATCCAACTCGCTCTTGCTTATATAGTACAGAAACACCTGTACGCTTACCGTCATCGCAATAGATGATTAGTGCTGTAGCCAACATGATAGGCCAAACAAATACAAAAATTATTAACGCTAAAATCATGTTCAAACTGTAGTCTAGGGCGTCCCGCAAATAATTTTGGCTTTGAAAACCATTGGAATATATTACCCAACTGGGATACATGAGATTAACAACAATCTGACCAGTTTCTCTTTCCATAAAATCAAGCAACTCAGTTACTTCAATTCCCCTTAATCGACAATCAAACAGTACTTCTACTGGTAAAGTTCCTCTTCGCTGGTCACAAGCGATAACAATTTCTTCAATATCATTATCGTTGATAAATTGTTGGAAATTTTCATCAATTTTAACATGAACTATATTTTCTCGGCGAATACCTTCTTCGCGATTATCTCCCGGAACTGGAATAAAGCCAATTAAATCAAATCCAATTCTATCGACATCCCTTCTCATTCTTTTTTCAATTATCGAAGCTCTCTCTCCCGCTCCTAGAACCAGTATTCTTACTTTGCCTAAACCCAGCAATCCCAACCTATTGGTAAAATATCTAAATATGACGAGAGTAATAATAATTGAACAAACCGAAGCTGGAAGAAAGTAAGCATCCATGACCAAATCGTCAAACAGAGCTCTACTCAACACTTCCACCAAAAAATAACTGAGCCCAACACTTACAAAGATTCTCCTGATAATCCCCCTAAATGTTTCTCGAAGTTTTGCTTCGTAGAGCCCGACCGACAGAGAGCAAACTAAAATGGCAAATGTTAACAGTCCAATATTAATAACCAGTTTTTCAACGGCAACGCTAGGCGACATACCCACTTGAGTAAGAATAAAATGAGATATATATCCCATATATGCTATGAGAAGCGCTTCTGTAACAACTAATATATTAGAGCGCTTATTTTGCTTTCGACTATTTATTGCCACTCACGGCTCCCTTTAAAAACTAACGCCTTTTGTAACATCATAAATGGATTTTTTCTAATAGACTAGATTTGATGTTGGCATTATAGTGACAATTACCGTAGGGTAAACATAAGAACGCTTAAATTAACCATATGAGTGTAGGATGATCTCTTATGTACCGCTTTAAAAGCTTAATCACAATTTGCACTACATTACTAATACTCTCAATGGCAGGATGTAGTAATCAGCCCTCCTTACCACAGGCTACAACTCGCCCTTCACTAACCACCGATGTCAACGACTATCACTATCTAATAGGTCCTGGAGATTCCTTAACCATCTTTGTATGGAGGAATCCAGAAGTATCGGGACAATTTGTAGTTCGACCTGACGGAAAAGTGACGACATCTTTGGTGGAAGATATTGACGTGGCAGGGAGAACTCCAACTATGCTTGCTAGAGAGATTGAAGAACAACTTTCTAAGTTCATCAATAACCCTCGAGTAACTGTTAGCGTGAATAATTTTTCCGGCCCACTCAGTGAACAAGTTCGAGTCATAGGCGAGGCTACAAATCCAAGTGCTGTTAGTTTCACTGAGCATATGACTCTGCTCGATTTAATGATCGCCGTCGGAGGTTTAACTGAATTTGCTAATGGTAATGATGCCAAGCTAGTTCGAGTTATTGAAGGACAACAAAAAACGTATCGTATTGAGATTGATGATTTAATTAAAGATGGCGATATTTCGAAAAATGTAGACATGCTGCCTGGAGATATAATAATCATTCCAGAAGCTTGGTTCTAGTTCTAGTAGTAAACGGAACAAATAATTATATGCAGGACTTACAACAAACTTTGACACAAGCACTTGATTTCGTTAAAGGTATTTGGATCAAAAAACGTTACGTGATGATTTTCTCGTGGTTAATTTGCCCTATCGGTTTTTTGTATGTGTATTCGCTACCAGATGTTTTTTCATCCAAAGCACAAGTATTTGTTGATACACGCTCTGTTCTTCAACCTCTTTTGCGCGGCTTAGCAATTCAGACAAATCCAGATCAAGAAATAAAGATGATGGCGAGAACTCTGCTAAGCCGAAGTAATGTTGAAAAGATTGCTAGAGAAAGTGACTTAGATCTTATCACTGATAGTGAGTCTTCTTTCGATGCACTCGTTACTGGCTTGTCGAACCAGATAAAGCTTTCCTCGACAGGTCGCGACAATATATACAACATTTCATTTTCTAACAAAGATGCGCTAGTAGCTCAAAGGGTCGTTCAAGAAACCTTAGATCTTTTTGTTGAAGGAGCGCTTGGCAATAATAGAAAAGATACTGATACTGCAGGGCGATTCTTGAGTGAGCAAATTGCCGATTACGAAGCTCGCTTAGGTGAAGCCGAACAAAGAGTAGCCAATTTCAAGATACAGTATAATGATATATTACCGTTAGCAGGTACCTATTTCGCCAACCTTCAAAGCTTTAAAACAGAACTTGAAACAACTCGCCTTCAAATTCGCCAAACTCGTCAGCAATCCGACTCATTGAATAACCAAATGTCTGGGAAAAATTCCTTTGATAGTTTCGGTATTACAAACCAAGACGAGCCAATTCTCCGAACTCGTTATGATGCTCGAATAATTGCTCTCGAGGAAGAACTTGATAGATTAACTCTTCGCTTTACCGAACTTCATCCTGACGTTATAGAAACAAAAAATTTGTTGGATAGCCTTGAAGGCGCGCGTAAAAGAGAAATTGAAGCGTTTTTAAATCAAGAAGGAAACGATAGTAGCCTTCCTTTAAGTGAACTAAACAGAGAGATTAAATTAGAAGTTAGCCGACTTGAAAGCCAAATTGCTTCATTGAAGGTTAAAGAAGGTGACCTTGTAAGTAAAATTGCCGAGTTAGAGTCTAAGGTAGACCTCATACCTCAAATTGAGGCTGAGTCTTCAGCGCTTAACCGCGATTACGATATTACGAAAAGGAAATATGAGGAGTTACTTTCTCGAAGAGAATCAGCGGACTTATCAAGAAGAGCAGATGTTTCTGCCGAGGATTTACAATTTAGAATCATAGAACCTCCTCTCTTGCCTAAAAGGCCATCTGGACCAAATCGTCTCATTCTATATACCGCAGTCCTTATAGTAGGATTTGTTACCGGTATTGGCGTGGCGTTTTTGGTTAGTCAGCTCACCCCAATTTTACTTCGTCCAAAACAGTTACTGCAGATTTCTGACTTTCCAATTTGGGGGACCGTCACACATTTGGATATTTCAAATATAAATAAGAAAAATCGCGTGCGACTAGCCCTATTTTTACTTTCATCTGGAACAATAGTTACTATGTATGCTGCACTTGTTACTGCAGACTTTATGAATATTCAGCTTTTTGAAGGGCTTCTATAATGCGAAACACAATTGAAAAAGCTCTTCAAAAGCAAAAAGAAGCCAAAAATGTATCTCGTACCACAAAATCCGAAAAGCAAGTAGTTGACAACGATAGTTATCATTCCGATGACCCGAAAGGTATGGATAGCACTTTTAATAGAAATCCCTCTCCTCCAAACACCTTGTCGGAATTTACAATTGATTTGCAACGACTGAGTGAAAAAGGTCACATTTCTGTTCTAGGCGAGAGAAAGCAAATTAATGAGGAATATCGGGAAATAAAAAGAAAGTTGCTAGCAAATGCTTTTGGCTCACTAGCAAAAACTTTACACAACCCAAACATCATTATGGTTTCAAGCAGTCGTCCTTCTGAAGGAAAAACTTTTACTGCTACCAATCTTGCGCTAAGTATCGCAGCTGAGCAAGATAAAACAGTTTTACTAGTAGACGCTGACGTATTGAAGCCCAATGTTCTCAATACCCTCGGCTTAGAACGAAGAAAGGGGCTAATGGAATATTTGACGGGCGATGTCGAGGATATAGCGGAAGTTTTATATCCAACTAATATTGACAAACTGAAAATAATACCCGCTGGAAAATCGCATCATTTATCGACAGAAATGCTTGCAAGCCAAAAGATGCATGAGACAGTAGACGAATTTGCAAATCGGTACCCCGATCGTGTAGTGATTTTTGATACCCCCCCTCTGATAGGTATCAATGAAAGTGCAATTTTAGCTAATTTCGCTGGCCAAGCCGTTATTGTAGTTGAAGAAGGAAAAGCTAAGCTTGCTGATGTAAAGATGTCAGTAGAACGATTAAACCCCGAAATGGCTATTGGATTTGTGGTAAATAAATCCATACATCATGACACCGACGGAAGCGGATATTATGGATATTACTATTCTGAGCGCAAAGATTAATACATTGCTTTCAGTAAGAAACAAAAGGTCCTTACTTTTTGTACCTATATTTACCGCCGTTTCACCGACTGCATTGGCGCAGTTTGATTTAACTGGCTCCGTCAACGCAGATGTTATCGAACAGAATATCAGGAGTGAAGAAAGTGGCGTGCTATCCCTCACTACACTTACGGTGACACCTTCCGTCTATGCTTCATATCGAAGCAAAACAATCCGGGGGTTATGGGCTGGAACACTAACTCACGTAGATCGCGAAAATGACACCGCTGGTCAAACGCAAAACTATGCAGAATACACTTATTCAGCACAGTGGACTCCATTTGAAAGGCTACTTGATTTTCAAGCATCTGGCGCCCTAACGTATCGAAATACTGATTCTACCAACTATTTATTATCAGATTTTATTACCAATTCAGACAGTTTGGCAAAAACGCGTAGCAATACTTTAAGAGCAAACGTGTTAGTTGAGCAAAATAACTGGGTTAACCTACAAGGTACCGCTTCGTATTCAGATGTATCCTCAGAATCTTCCGTCACAATTGGTGATACCGCGCTTGACAACGACTCCTATCAAATTAATGGTAGTGTAACCAATGGTGAATACGCTCGGTATTTGATTTGGGAACTAGATGGCGCATATCAAAATACTGCTAATAACAATTCAAGTGATAGCGACTTTGTAACGAGAAGCGCTAATGGATTTGCTGATATACGAATGAGCAATAGTTGGGCGATAAGGGTAACTGCAAGACACGAAGCAAATCAAATCGAAGGAAGATTAGACTCCGCTACGGCGAAGCGTGAATACAACTCATATGGCGCGGGTATCACTTATAGACAGAATGAAAATAGATACATTTCTGTTACACTAAACCAGAGCGACTCAGATGAGTCAGAGAATAGTAGTGAGTCTTTTGTTGGGTTAGATCTTAAGTGGGCATTATCATCCAGAACACAAATAAACGGTAACTATGGTAGAAGGTTTTACGGGGAGTCCGCGTCGGCCAGCATTGAGTATAACTCCAAACATTTCAGATCATCGCTTTCATACGGTGAGGAAGTTACGAATACTTCTCGGCTATTAGCCAACCCTGAAAACTTAGGAGTATTTGTATGCCCAGTTGGTTCAACAACTATTTCAAACTGCTTCCAGCCAGACAGTCTCTCTTATACTCCCAGTATTGATGAACAATTTGTTCAATTAAGCTCTTTAAATATTGAATTTGATGATAGCGTTATTCTACAAAAGCGAACTAACCTGCAAGTGGGTTACGACTTTTCGCGAGTCATATGGGCATTTACTTGGCTTTTTTCCGAAAATGATTATTTAGATCAGAATAGATTACAACGGACTCTTTCGCTTGGAAGCTCTCTCTCTTATCAAATTGGTTCTTACACTAGTTTAAACTCAGAAATTAACTTCGCAAAAATTGACGGTCAATCAGATGACAATTCACTAGATGGTTCATCGGATAACTGGAATGCATTGATCGGACTATCAAGAACTATTGGGAACAATTTAGAGACCAGCTTATCTATAACCTACTTGGACAAAAGCGGCGACTTGTCGAACGGAAACAGTTTGTTTGGCAGCGATTACACCGATAGGCGAATAACGCTTTCAGTTACCTATACCTATCAATAATATTATGGAGTCTCAGTAAAACAATTTTTTACTGGGACTCTTTTTTATCGTCTGCTTTTAGGCGAACGTAGGTTTTAAATTTTTTCTTCATAAGTTTGTCAATATATTGCGTTAGCTTAACCTTATGGCCAATCGCGTCATCTAAAGCATCAACCAACTCTACGAGCATGTCTAAATAGTATTGCGTATCTTGAACTTCATTCCCTGCAGGCGTCATCAATGGTCTACTAGGGTGATAGCGTCCATCATGTGGCACCTCTAAATTTTCGCTACCCACCCCACTCTCAGGCTCAAACATTTCAGCTTTAACTTCATCTATTACCTCACTTACCGCCTCTTCATCAAAGCTTTTAAGCTCCTCTAAAAAGCCAAACAGCATGATGCGATCCATAAGCGTATTTATTTTACGGGGCACACCACGGGTAAACTGATAAATGCGCTCATAGGCCCCTTCTGAAAATAAATCTTCGCCGTTCCAGCCTGCGTGATGCAAGCGATATTCAATATACTCTTTGCACTCATCTAACGTGAGCGGCGCTAAATGGCATGAAGCCACTATACGCTGCCTGAACTGCTCCATATTGGGTGCTCGTAAAATAGGTTGCAGCTCTTCTTGCCCTAATAAAAAGCTTTGTATTAACGGCTTACCATTAAGCTGAAAGTTAGACAGCATGCGCAGTTCTTCAATAGACTCTAACGGTAAGTTCTGCGCTTCATCAACAAGCAGCAATGCGCGGCGGCCTTGGGTGCTTAGGTCGTATAAGAACACCTCAAGCATCTTTAAAATTTCAGCTTTGCTTCTTCCGTCAGTGTTGATATCAAACTTTGACGCCACCATTTTTACCAACTCATCAGGCGACAGTTTGGGGGTGACTATTTGAGCCGCAAAAATATCGTCTTGAATTTCAGCCAGTAAACTATTCGCGACGGTGGTTTTCCCTGTACCAATATCACCTGTGATAACAATAAACCCTTCCGCCTGCGACAACCCATACTGAAGGTATGACATGGCGCGTTTGTGCCACTTACTGGCAAAAAAGAAGCCTGGGTCTGGTGTTAACTGAAAAGGTTTAGCGTTAAGTCCATAGTAACTTTCGTACATGCTGATATCCGTTTGAAAAAACTGCTCATTTTGCTAGCTCACCGGTTAACGGGTGCGGCTAGCAAACGACTACATTTTACATTTACTGAAACAAAAATTGAGGTAACGACGAAAACCCTAGGTTAACTTGTTTCGTGTTATACGCTCAATGATCCCGGTGGTAGAAACGCCATCTTCAAACGTTAACACTTGCACCTCGCCGCCGTTGGCAATCACTTCTTTTCCACCAGCGATTTCATCAATTTGATAATCACCGCCTTTCACCAATATATCTGGCAATAACGAGGCAATTAATCGCTGTGGCGTATCTTCAGTGAAGGGCACTACCCAATCAACCGCACTTAAGCCTGCTAGTACTGCCATTCGGCGATTAGTGTTGTTCACAGGCCTTCCAGGGCCTTTGAGTTTGGTCACTGATGCATCGGTGTTTACTGCGACAATAAGCCGGTCACCTAACTGCGCGGCTTCTTCTAAATAAGCCACATGGCCAGAATGGAGAATATCGAAACAACCGTTCGTCATTACAATACGTTCGCCCCTAGCTTTCGCCGCAGCCATCGCCATCTCAAGCTGACCTTCGGTCATCACACCGCCATCGAGATGCACAGATTGTTCACCTAAGGCTAGCGCTAACTCGGTATTGGTAACGGTAGACGTACCTAATTTCCCAACCACCACACTGGCCGCTAAGTTGGCCAATACACAAGCCGCTTGCAGGGGGAGTTTGCTTGCGAGCGCCACGGCTAGCGTTGATACCACAGTATCGCCGGCACCCGTTACGTCATAAACTTCTTTGGCCTTTGCAGGTAAATGAAACTCTGCATTGTTTCCTTCGAACAAGGTCATCCCTTGTTCAGAGCGGGTTAGCAGTAGCGCATCCAAATTGAGGTCAGTTTTAACCTGCTGTGCATTTGATACTAATGATTTCTCAGAAGTAGACTCACCTACCACATGGTTTAGTTCTTCCATGTTCGGTGTGATAAGCGTAGCGTTAGCGTACTTTTTAAAGTCACTGCCTTTAGGGTCGACAATAACGCGCTTACCTTTTGCTTTAGCTGCTTGAATTAGCGCTTGGGGGTTGCTTAAGCACCCTTTGGCGTAGTCAGATAATATAACAATATCAACATCATCAAGGGCGCCATCGAACGCGCTTTCTAGTTCAGATTTATCTGAATCAGCAAAGCTCTTTTCAAAATCTAAGCGAAGCAATTGCTGATTACGGCTCATCACCCGAAGTTTGGTTATTGTGTCTTGACCTTCAACGGAGAAAAACTGGCAATTAATATCAAAGGACTCTAAGCGCTCACGTAGAAGTTTGGCATTTTCATCGTTACCGCACATACCAAGTAAGGTGACTTTAGCGCCAAGGGTAGCGACGTTCACAGCTACGTTTGCCGCGCCGCCTGGGCGGTCTTCAGATGACTGAACATTCACTACAGGTACAGGGGCTTCAGGGGAAATACGACCTGTGCCACCACTCCAATAGCGGTCTAACATTAGGTCACCTACAATAAGCACTTTCGCTTTACTAAAATCTGGTAAAATCATTGATGAGACAACTTTATCGATGTATTTCAAATTGCCAATGAGTATAACAGCCAACAACGTGAATACCCACCAGCAGCCTTCAACTTGGTATCTTTATCTTATAGAAAATAAACTGGGGCAATTATACACGGGCATTACCACTTCGCCGGCCCGAAGAATATCTCAGCATAGAGGTGAAATTGTTGGTGGCGCGCGTGCTTTAAAGGGAAAAGGCCCGCTTCAATTTAGGGCCATTTTCTTAATTGGAGATAGGTCGACAGCCTCGAAAGTTGAATACAAGGTAAAGCAACTTTCTAAAGAGAAAAAACAGGCTATCGTCAAACAGAAGGTTTTGCCTGAAAGCCTATGTATCGCCCTATGCGACAACAGCCAGTACATTTGCCCTTCTAATTATCAGTAGTATTTATTTTGGTCATAGCTGTCAACGTTACGCTGACAGCTTAAAAACTACTTTAACCGCCCAGTACTCCATTTATCACCATGGCAGTACCGATACTTAACGTAAAGCCTAGTGAAGCTACGCCAACATTATGTTGCTGGTCGACTTCTTGTCTAAAGTTCATACCAAACATGATCACTTTTTTATTAATAAGCACTAATATATGCAATGCAATAGCTAACGCTACACTTACCACTAACCAGCCAGTTACGTTACTTACATAACCTGAAGGGTTATAAATTAGTAAGTTTTTCGCTGCTGAAACAATCATAGCGGTGCCTAGTAAATTGCCCGAGTGTTCTATGGCTAACGCCAACTGACCTTTTCGAAGCGCGCCTTGAAAGGAGTCGTTTTGGTTATCTTTTGCATAGCGTACTTCTAAAATACGGGTCATCACCAGTAACATGGTAAGTACGACAGAGAATCCCGTCACGATGGCAATAATGGCATTCATATCACTACCGTCTACCCATACCATAATATTCTTAAGCACAATGGCACTTGCCACTAAGCTTGCAGCATCTACCAGTGCAACACTTACACTGCGCTCTGAAATCATAGCGTGGGTATCTACACGATTAAGTACTAACTTGTCATGGGCAAAACGACCAAACTTCACTAGCAGAATACCAACAATACCGAATGTCACCATACCTGTAGCAGCTTCACTGTAACCCTGGCCGATATGACGACCTACCACCGAACTAAGCACGATACAAAGCGACAACATGCCACCGGCTATACTAATACCAAAAGCAAAATTATCTTTAATACCAAGCTCTTCGGTCACTGAGTTCTTTCTCATAAGCCCAGTCAACCACTTCATAACCACCAACAGTGCTAGGGCGATACTTACATCGATGGCAAGGTAAATCCATAAGTCAGAACCTAGCGGCACGAGTTTAATTAAAGCATCCACGTAATATTACTCCTTTGACCTAAACACAACCTTAGGGTGGTTACGCCCCAAAAACTGTGACAGACTCTTTTTATCTCAATGTTTTGAAATATTTATTATTGTCGAAGCCAGTATTATGCCAACAGACAACACAATTACCATGAGCAATGCACAACAAGCTAACGAAACCTGGGAAAAGCTTTCAGATAATGAGCGCGTTATTAGTGACTTAGCCCATCATCAAAATGATCTCACTACCCTATTCGGCCGCTCGTTATTTTTTGCAGAGACTTGCCTTCAACACCCAGAGTGGGTTGGCGCTATGCTAAATGAATCGATTCCTGAAGAGCCGCATACCTTTTACAATTATGCTGTTGCGCAAAAACTGGAAGATATTCAATCCGAAGACGAGCTGCTTCGTACACTTCGCCACTGTCGCCATTATCATATGGCGGCGATTACGTTACGCGATGGGCTTAATAAGCAAACTATTACACAATCGTTAAGGCAGGTTTCGGCGTTAGCCGATGTGTTAATTACGTCAGCTTACCAATGGCTTTACACCATGCTAAGTGACAAGCATGGTGTGCCTTGTGGTGAAAATGGCCCTATTCACATGTACATATTGGGCATGGGGAAATTAGGCGGCCGCGAACTTAACTTTTCATCAGATATCGATTTGATTTTTGCCTATCCCGAAAAAGGCATGACAAACGGTGAAAAGAAACCGATAGAAAATCAGCAATTTTTTACCCGCCTAGCGCAAAAGTTGATTCAAGCACTCAACAAAGTAACCACCGACGGGCAGGTATACCGGGTTGACATGCGTTTACGACCATTCGGTGAGTCGGGGCCTTTGGTGATGCACTTCGACGCCATGGAAGATTATTACCAAGAACAAGGCCGTCATTGGGAGCGCTTTGCTATGGTGAAAGCGCGGGTGATCAATAATGATGATTCTACTGATGTAGCTTCGCTAAACGGTATACTTAAGCCCTTTACCTTCAGGCGCTACCTAGACTTCACCACTATTGATGCCCTTAGAAGCATGAAGCACCTTATTGCTACGGAAATTAGACGTAGGCGTTTGAGTAATAACATTAAGCTTGGTGCTGGTGGTATTCGTGAGGTTGAATTTTTCGCACAAAGCTTTCAGCTTATTCATGGCGGTAGAGAGCCTGAGTTACAAAGTAAGTCGCTACTTACTACCCTTGATAAGCTTGCCGAGTTTGAAGTTGTAGAGTCTGATGTGACTGAGCAACTACGGACAGACTATTTATTTCTTCGTAAGATTGAGCACACGCTTCAGCAATGCCAAGACCGACAAACTCAAACACTGCCTGATAGTGAGTGGGAGAAAAACGCATTAATTGCCGTGCTTGGTTTCAGTTCATATGATGAATTTATGGCAAAACTGCAAAACACCATGTCTAGAATACATGGGCACTTCAATGAATTAGTTGAAGAAGCACAAGATACTCATACTAGCGAAGATACCTTATTTGACGCATGCCGCGATGCTTGGCAACTTTCCCTCGACAAAGAAGAATTTAGCACCACGCTAACCCCTTTTATTAGCGTAGACGAAGCGCAAGGTATTTGTACCCAGTTACAAGATTTTAAAACCAATCAGCGCGGATATCGAATGGGTCAAAAAGGCGAAGACACGCTAAATAAACTCATCCCGGAAATATTGTATGTGCTGATTAAATTCGACCCCAGTAAAGCAAACAATGTACTAAAACGAATTTTCGGCGTGATAGATGCGATCACCGGCAGGACAACCTATTTAGATTTATTACTGGAAAACCCCAATGTTCTGCAACAGTTGGTAAAACTGTGTGACAGGAGTGAGTGGATAGCGAATGAAATCAAACGCTTCCCGCTGCTGTTAGATGAACTGCTCACCCCGCTCTATTTGCAGCAGCAAAATTCAGATATTACCACCAGCAAATACGAATATGCGCAAGAGTTGCGACAAACCATGCTACGGGTTGAACACGACGATGTGGAGCTTGCTATGGACACATGGCGACAGTTTAAGCTTTGTCAGCAGCTGCGCATTGCAGCCAGTGATATCAGTGGCTCGCTACCCATTGCGAATGTAAGCGATAAACTTACCGTATTAGCGGAAGTCCTGCTCGAGCAAGTTATTGAAGCAGCGTGGCACCAAGTTTCAGCGCGCTTTGGCGTGCCGAGTCATCTAAACGATGGTGAGCTGGGCTTTGCGGTTGTTGGGTATGGCAAGCTTGGTGGCTACGAGCTTGGTTATGGCTCTGATCTTGACCTTGTGTTTTTGCACAACGCGCCTCGCCAGTCTGCTACCAATGGGGCTAAGTCTATTGAAGCCCAGCAATTTTACATCAAACTTGCTCAGCGTATTATGCACTTACTGAATACCAAAACCTTGTTTGGTCAGTTGTATGAAACCGACTTACGCTTGCGGCCATCTGGTAACGCGGGCCTACTTTGTTGTCACATTGATGGATTTGAGCGCTATCAACAAGAAGAGGCGTGGACATGGGAACATCAAGCGCTAGTGAGAGCCCGCGGTATCTGTGGTGATATATCGCTGCTTAGTGCGTTTAATACTGTGCGTCACAACATTCTGTCTATTCAAAGAGACCAGGCTACGCTATCTACTGAAGTGAGTGAAATGCGCGCAAAAATGCGCAAACATTTACTCTCTACGAGTAATCAAAAAGTCGATTTGAAACAATGTGTGGGAGGTATAGCAGATATTGAATTTATGACTCAATACTGGGTATTAGCACATGCGAATAAGATTGAGAGCTTGACTGAATTTTCAGATAATTTGCGTTTACTAGATGCGACCCGTAACGCAGGCATTATTGATGAAAAACAATCTCACGCGCTACAACAAGCTTACCTTGCACTAAGAGAACAATATCATCACCTGACCCTTGCCGACACTAAATATGCAGAACAAACCGAGCATTTGAGCCAAATGAGAGAAACGGTAAGTGAATATTGGCAGGCGTTATTTGGCAGTGCTGCCGACAGCTGACCCAATAGTAATGCTAGCATTGATGGCAGTAATGATAATAAAGGTGAGCAGTAGCTCTCCTTTGATTTAACTAATAATCAGCGAACTAGAGTACATCGGGTAGATAAAAACTCGGTCTCTTCAGCGGTCACTACCAAAGAACGTTGCTCAGGGCAAAGATAGGCATTTACCTGTCCTTCGAAACTACTGTCGATAGCGCTAGCAATTTTTGCCAACGACCCAGCTACCGTGTTATCCAACTGAAACTGATGTTTGATTATGAAGTCTTGCTCTAAATTCCATATCAGCTGCATGCCTTCCGCTTGCGCAAAAGTAGAGATGGCCTCTCGCAATGTACTCCCTTCTTTGAAGGTGCGGAATTTTTGCTCGCCGGTCCAGCTAGTGTCTACCGTCGTATTCAGGCTAGACATGCTTTCAAGTTTGCTATCGAGTTGGGGGTCAACGCCGCCAGTTTCTATAACAAAATTTCCCTGCTCTTCCTTAACTGGATCGGTGGAAGACATTCCGAATTCGCGGTAAAACTCGCTCAATCCCTTAGCCACCGACTTTTCTTCAGCGGGTTTACCGGCAGGAACGTCATCACTGTTATTTTGTTGCAAATATATCATCACACCCGCAATCACTATCAATACGAATGCCAGCGCTACGTGACGCGCCCAAAATAATGTATTTGAATAAACCTTTTTAGCCATGACTTTATTAATGCTTCCAATAACTTAAACCCAAGGTACAGCTTACCTCGCTTTTACCTTGCACACAAAAAACACCCTACATTAGTAATTGTACACCTAACGGTATAATAGGTAACTGCTCCGTTAGTACAATGACGGTGTGTCTTTACTGGGTCTGGTTTTGAAACGCTTGTGCATCCATAAGTAACTTTCAGGCTGTTCTTTAATTGCCTTGTCGATATGCGTGTTCAATTCCGTTAATGCAGCAATATCCTCCATTTCCCCTAAATGGGTCAATGGAGGGTATATTTTAATTTTATAACCTTTCGCAGTGTACTGAGACGTTATCATCATAGGCACACTGGTAGAACGACGAATAAACATCAATGTGGCTGTGGTGGTCGCGGTTTCAGCAACTCCACCAAAGGGGACGAATACGCTTTGCTTTGGTCCGTAGTCTTGGTCGGGAAGGTATAGGCACAGTTCTTTGTCTTCCAATGCCATTAACAAGGCCTTTGCATTACGCTTATCAATCATGTACTTATTTGAGCGATTACGACCATGGTACTGTAAAAAATCGACCAGCGGATTATTATGCTTTCTATAGAAGGCGATACTAGGGTGGAAGTACCCAATTCCCCTACATGCAAATTCAAGGTTCATGTTGTGCAGTGCCATCCCAAACACACCTTTGCCGCTAGCTATGGCAGCTTCAACATGCTGAGCCCCTTCAATTTCTATGGCTTTTTTTACTCGCCAATCAGGCCACCACCACCCCATAGCGGTTTCAAATAAGGCCATTCCGGTTCTTCGTACGTTCTCTTTTAATAGCGCTTGCACTTCTGACTCTGACAACGACGGGTTCCAAAGTTCAAGATTTCGCTTTGCCACGCGAACGCGCTTAGGGACAATTTTCGCAATCAGTTTACCTGCACCACCGCCAATAAATCGTATGACAGGAAGAGGGAGCCAAGTGATGATGTAAAGAAGAAATACTCCTAGCCATACAGGCCAAAATTTTGGAGTAAGAAAAGACAGTTTGAATTTAGGAGCCTTAATTGCCGCAGCCAACGCACTCTATTCCTAACAAATTAAGAGGAGCGCTATTGTAGCAGACCAAATTAAAGTCGAAAGTGCGTTGGTGGAATAATTCGACACGACTGCCGTAGGATTTTGTTTTCAATGCGCCACCCACTGATTTACCAATCTCGCTAAAGTGAAATTTTTAAAGAAGGTTGCCCTCCCCAATCAGCCTATTTAGTTAGCACCGTACTCTTTATCAATCTGTTTCAGCTTTTTCTCAAAAGTATGAAAGTGGTCGTTAGTTTCATAATCAAAGTGATATTGATTATGGAACCCAAATTGCAATTTGCAGTTTTTATCTTCGATAAATAACGTGTAGCCATCTAGGTCGGTGTACGCAACAATGCCATTTAGGTGGTATTGATCTTCTTTCTTATCACCGTTGGTTCGGATTTTTTCAAACACCTGCAATAGAAATTTACTGTCTAATTCGTTTTTCATAAATGGCTCCTTAGTTTTTGACTAGCCACTCTTTTTACGCTGAATAATAGCGTTTGGATTACACCGCTATATTTGTATGTATTTAGTCGCCCTACCTTTTTGGCCATTAAAAATTGTAGCGAAAGCCCAAAGACACTAAATGCGTTGAGAGGTTGTCTTCGCCGCCTAGATAAATGTATTCAAGTCGCACCATAGATTTTAGACCAACATAATAATCAAATCCAAGGCCAGCAATACCTGCCACCACACCCTCATCAAATGAGCATGCATCACCAGAAAACTCTGAATTTCCACAGTAGCGCGTACTTGCAATATCAACGTTAGCAACCCCTAACTTATAAAACAGTTCCCCATACTGACTGTTTGCTTTTCCGAGCACTGCAAGGTAAAGCGCGTCACCCGTAAGCTCGGTGTCATTGTCGCTATCGTTAGTTAAATTAAGGTACCCCACTTCTGTATACCACTGCCTATGGATTTGGCGCCCGAAAGCAACACTATAAATTAGCCCGCTATTTTCGACATCTTTGAACTCAAAATCACTAAACCCCACTGACGCAATACCGTAGTTGGTAGAAGCACTGTGTGCGTTAAATATAAAAAAAAGCGCCATAAAAACAACAACAAACTGCTTCATTAAAACCTCAAGTTAGAACCACAAAAGAATAACCCATTATTAAATAGCTAGGGTTAAAAGTGTAAGTGTTAAATTTAAATCAGAAATAACGCCTTGTACTAAAAAAAGTACTCAAGGGTAAATTGAAGATGATCATCTCTTCTTAGGAAATAAAAAGTATCGTTAGTATCATCACTTGAAAAGAAATAGCCATCCAGTTTCCATCGCCAATGAGGTGAAATGCGACTGGACGCTTCAATAAATGCACTAGAGGTACTCGATTCATCTAAATCTTGAACGTACCCCATTAACACTTCTGTTCCGTCAATGTCGTTGAATATAAACCGCAAGCCCACCATAAGGTCGTTTTGACCTAAAGCAAAAAAGTTATCTTTGCGCTCATCAAACTGATATTCACTTAATACGCCAAGGCCATATTGCGTGTCGAAGATACCTTGTGTGGTGTACTCGAAACCTGTGACTACCGCAGCAAAATCTTCCGACTGCCCTTCTCGATATATCGACTCAAATTTAAGTAACCATGCCCCGTAAACATTCAGTAAATCAACGCCTACTTGGTTGATTTGTGCGTAATAGGGAAGAATTTCTGGCTGACCTTCGTCATTCACGATGGTAACAAGTTCTGGCTCTCGGCTTGTACCTGAAAAGTAAGATAGCCCCACTTCCCAATCACTGATACTTGCTTGCCACCTCAGCGCATAATCAACATGGCTTTGCTCACCATCTGACTCGTACAAGGCATCTCCTACAGCAAGGGGTGGTCGCAGACGGCCATCAGTACTTTCGAAGGTACGCTCTCTAAAATAGGGCAACACAAATACTGAAAACGTGCCGAAATCACTAAAGTAGGAAGCGTTAACCATTGGCTGACCAAGCTTATCTTCGCCATCTACCGCTTCAATTGCATCGGTTTGATTGACAATATCAACAAGGTGAATAGACTCGGTTTGCCCCCAGAATACTTTCCCAATTCCTACTTTAGTTTCCCATGTGTCTGCCACATGCATCCACTGCAGTTCTCGAACATCGAAATGGGTTCTTTCCTCGTCGTGTTGGTCAGCCCTGAAAAAGGGCTTAAACAGCAAACTGTCTTCTCCATCATTCCACTCGGTATAGGTTTCGGGGCTGAAAAAGACAGAACCGTAAGTTCGTTCTTGCCGTTCGTACAGGGCGTCTTGCAAAAAATAGCGCAACTCTCCACCCGCGGAGCCTGTCACTTCCGTATTGGCCAACAAAGAAAATGAAGCCGTAATACTTGATACCAATAAAGCAATAGATTTAATCACGAATTACCGGGCTCTTTTTAAACTGTTCTTATCAAAATCTGATTCTGACAAGTCGGTATCAAATATTAAGCTTTCTGTAATTAGCGACGTAGACTTACGTGTTTGTACGTTCGTCATCTCACTACGGGTAGCTCGCCAGTACTTCTCTTTGTAAAGCTCGTAATCTTTTAGCTCAAGTACCTTAAGTAGCGCCCCTTTCTTATCGTAAAATTCAACTTTGTGTACACGATAGTGAGACTTATCAATCCATACTTTTTGTAACGTGTAACCCGAATAGTCATACTGAGGAGTTTGCTCTAATACAAAGCACGCTTCGCCATTGATCGTCTCGTCACCTACATAGGTGTAAGAAAATTTTTCTACTTCGAACGATGTCATGTCTTCAAAAGCAAATTCACTGCCGACAAAAGGCCCACTTTTATTTTTTGACGCTATACGCTTTACCCGTTTTAAAGCAGGAAGAAATATCCACTGTTCATCAGCATCAAAAACATGGGAGAAACTCAAGAATGCGGTTCCTTTTACATCTCTAGGGGATTGGAAAACCGTTAGCGCTTTATCACCGTCATCGGTCAACTCCATCGATTTCAAGTTAAGTTTGCGTGTTGCCTCTTGGCCTTGCGCATTACGCAGGACCATTAAAATTTTGGCCTCTGAGTTATTCCACCCGCGATCTCTCGCTTTTCGCTCCTGCGCTATCTCTAGTCCTTTTGCGCTAGGCTCACTCTCGGCGGCAACGCTATTCAATGCGCTGATAAATATAAATGACGCCAGTAAAACAAGGCTAATGTATTTCACTATTCTTCTCCGGTAACGGGGTTTCATCTTTATCCAACCACATTAATAACGCGGGTAGGAATATAAGGTCAACGGCCAAAGCCGCGACGATAATAATAATGGTTAGAATACCCATATGCGCATTCAGCATGAAGTTTGAAGACGCTAGCACACCAAAACCGACTGTCAGTACTATTGTGGTAGTGGTCAGTGCCATTCCAACCGTATTAAATGCATAGAGCACACTTTCTTTAACCGATTTACGTGTTAGCCTCGCCGACTGATACTTCGACAAGAAGTGCACTGTATCGTCAACGATAATGCCCATGGTCATACTGATGACCACCGACAGCGCCATATTAATTTGGCCTGAGATTAACCCCCAAACACCAAAGCCAATAGCGGCCGGTAGCAAATTAGTAAACAAGCTTACTAACCCGAGTCGCCACGAACGTAACGCGAAAAAAATCAAAACAGAAATAAGGACTAAGGCATAAATAGAGCCCTTTACCATACTTTCCATATTTCGATCGCCAATATGCGCGAACATTAAAGGCGGACTGGCGGCTTCCAGGCGGTTGTCGCTGCCAAGACTTTTAAAATATGCTTTAGCATCAGACTCTAATGCGGTTAAATCTTTACTGCCTAAATTATCAATAACGGCGATAATTCTCATTGCTGATTTATCAATATCTAACTGATTGCTTAAGTCTAGACCAAATGGCAGCGACATTTCGTACAACAATACATACTGCGAGGCCAGCTCTCCATCTTCTGGTAACCGGTAATAGGCATCGTCATCACCATGCATATTTTTATTTAAGCGTTTTAATGTATCGGCAAAGGACAGCACATGATGAACTTCTTCTTTATCACGAAGCCATTTAGTGAGCAATTCTACTCGTGCCAAAAAGTCAGGCTCCGTGGCACCATAAGGGGTATCTGAATAGATAACGAAGTCGATGTTAGACATACCACCAAGCTTCTCTTCATTGATTTCCACCGCTTGGCCAAACGTACTTCTATCGTCGAAGTACTTCACCGCAACATCATTTAATTCGTTATTGGTAGCAAAAACACTGATCCCCACAATCACTAATGCACAGATAGGTAAAAGCGCTCGGTAATTCGACGTGACTTTATTTCCCAATCTCTCGAAGACTTTGTTACTTTTTGTCGCCTTTACTTTCAATGGTTTTAATAGTAATAAAGCTGGCAGGAACCAAAGTGATAATACACAGGCGAGCATTACCCCAAATGCGGTCATGTTACCCAAATCAGACAAGACGGGAACGGCAGAAAAGTTCAGCATTAAAAAGCCAATAGCTGTGGTAACACTGGTGATAATAATAGGCTTGGTATTAATTCTTAAACTTTCACTTATCGCATTAGCGTTAGTGAGGCCGCGACCAAGAAAGTACTGTACACCCACGATGATGTGGATACAGTCAGCCACTGCCAGTGTCGTTATCATAGTGGGTGCATTTACCGTAGCGGTACTTAGAAACATGCCCAGCCAGCCAGATACCCCAATGGAAGTGGCGATAGATACAATAACCACTAATAATGTAGCGAGAGCTGCAAACACCGAACGGACAATCACGCCTATCATCACAATGATAAGGAAAAACATAAGTGGAATGAGCGTGCTGGCATCTTGCTGCGCAGCCACCGCGAAAGCATCGTTCATTACAACCATTCCGGTGAGATAGATAGTGTGACCGGGGTATTTTTCCTCTAACTGCTGTTTTAGCGCAGTGGCAGCAGTTGCAATTTCAATCACCTCTTTCGTTTGGTCACCGTCGGGCAATTGAATGGTAGTGTTCACTACCAACACATCTCCAGGGTATGATACTAACCTTCCGGTTAGTTCAGGGGTACTATCTAGTACATCCTTAATATTTGTTATTTCAGAATTCGAGAGCGAACCCGTGGTAATTAAGTCCTCTACAATAAGGTCGTCATCTTCGGCGTAGGTGTATTGGAAATTAGATATGGATTCTACGCGGGTAGAAAGAGGGAGTTGCCATGCAGATTCTGTAAGCTCAACAACTAAAGATAAGGTAGACGGTTTAAACACATTAGCGTCGTCTGGCACCACCATAAAAGCGACATTTTCGCTCTTATTAAATATGTTCTGCATTTCTTCAAAGGCAAGACGCTGCGGATTATTAAGCTCAAAAAATACTTTGTAGTCGCCTCGAAAGTATAAACTTTTTGCGCCGACTACTGCCACTAACATCGCAACAATAACCACACAGATAGTTAACTTTGGTGAAGCAAACCACCTTGATGTGTTCGATGATGCACCTTGCATTACTACTTCCTGTAACTCGCTCTGTTATCGAAAGTTTACTTGTAAATGGTTAATAAACATAACTCAGTTACCAGAATATTTTCGGTTGCCGCCTCACATTTTTTACATAAGCTCGCCTCTATCATTTTCAGGGCTATCGTAATCACTTCATTTTATTAAATTTTACATTTTTGAAACTATTTATGAGCGATTTTTTTGATCTTTTCTGAAACTGATGTAGTATTAACACTATACAACTGGTCAGATGAGCGGATGAGTCAAATATGAGTATTAGAACTAGCTTAAAAAAAGTGTTACCACCAATTTCTGTAACAGAGCAGGAAGCGTTAGACGCAGGTGACGTTTGGATTGAATCTTCTATTTATCAGGGTAAACCTGATATGCAGGCACTTCGTGATATTCCTCAAGCAAAATTGAGCGCGGAAGAGCAGGCATTTATGGACGGCCCAGTGTCAGAATTACTGGGTATGATTGATGATTTCGAGTTAAACAACGGCGATCACATTCCTCAAGACGTTTTAGACTTCTTGGGCAAAAACCGTTTCTTCTCAATGATCATCCCTAAGAAATTTGGTGGTCTTGAGTTTAGCCCTTACGCTAACTCAACTATCGTTGCCACTATTGCTGCTAAATCTGGTGCAATCGCTGTAACCGTTATGGTACCTAACTCGTTAGGCCCAGGTGAGTTACTGATGCATTATGGTACTACAGCGCAACAAGATTACTGGTTACCACGCCTTTCAGATGGTCGTGATATTCCTTGTTTTGCCCTAACTAGCCCAGAAGCCGGTTCAGATGCTGGTGCTATTCCTGATGCTGCTATCGTCACGAAAGGCGAGTACAACGGCGAAGAAGTACTTGGTCTTCGTATCAGCTGGGACAAGCGTTATATCACGCTGGCTCCAATTGCTACCGTTCTTGGCTTGGCATTTAAAGTATTCGATCCAGAGCAATTGCTTGGTGACAAACTAGAGCTAGGCATTACCTGTGCCTTATTACCTAAGTCTCACCCTGGTGTAGAACTTGGTAACCGTCACGACCCTATGGGTGTACGCTTCTATAACGGTACAACTCGCGGTCAAGATGTATTTATTCCTATGGAATTTATCATTGGTGGTCAGAAAAATATCGGCCGCGGTTGGCAGATGCTAGTAGCGTGTCTAGGTGCGGGTCGTGGTATTTCACTTCCGGCGATGGGCGTTGCGACAGCACAATCTGCATTTAAAGGTACGGTTGAATATTCATTCGTTCGTGAACAGTTCGGTGTTCCGATTGGTCGCTTCGAAGGTATTCAAGAGAAGATGGCAGACATTGCTGGTAAGACTTTCTTACTTGAAGCTATGCGTGTTTTAACAACAGAAGGCTTAGGCTTAGGCGTTAAACCATCGGTTGTTACCGCTATTGCTAAATACCACATGACAGAACTTGGCCGTGATGTAATGAACTCGGCTATGGATATTCAAGCAGGTAAAGCAATTCAACGTGGCCCGCAAAATACCCTTGCAGGTGGGTATGCAGCACTTCCTATTGCCATTACGGTTGAAGGTGCAAACATCCTTACTCGTAACCTCATGATTTTCGGTCAAGGTGCAATGCGTTGTCACCCTTACTTGAAAGACATGGTAGACCTTATTCACAGCAACGAAAGTTCTGCTGATAAAGAATTCAACAAGGTACTACGTAAAACGGTTGGCTTTAGTGTTAAGAATGCATTCCGTAGTTTTGGTAAAGGTTACTTACCTTTCCTACGCGGTTCAGAGTCTGCATTGCCTGAAGTACGTAAGTACGAAAAGCGTGTAAATAGCATTTCAGCTAAATTAGCACCACTTGCTGACTTATCACTAGCAGTACTTGGCGGCGACCTTAAGAAGGCAGAGTTACTTTCAGCCCGTCTGGGTGACGTGATGAGCTACCTTTACGGTGCAATGGCGGCAATTCGTTTTTACGAGCAGCGCATTGAAGATCGTAAACTTGCACTACCGTATTTCGAATACGCTATGCAGTGGTCATTACAACAAGCTGATCAGGCAATTGTTAACTTCATCAACAATTTCCCGAACACACCTACTCGCGGTCTAATGCGTTTACTTACCAACACCTATTCAAACAGTGTTGCGGGTATCAGCGATGACCTAGTACGCGAATTGTCTATGGCGTCTATGCAAGACAATAGTGTGAAAGCGCAGCTTACTCACTTAGTTCGCGTTAGCCCAGGTGATGGTAACGACATTAACGAACAAGCGTTTAAAGCGAAACATGCGGTTGCACACCTATTAGGTAAAGTGCAAAAAGCACTTCGCAAAGAGCCAGTAGTGCCGTTTATTTCATTTGAGCACGCACTGAACAAGCTTCAAGAGAAAGGCGTTATTAATGCCGAAGAAGCTGCACAGTTGCATGATTACAATGAAAAACGCCAATTGGCGGTTCGTGTTGATGAGTACACGTTCGACATGGAATTATTGCCTGCAACTGAAACGCTGCGCGCAATTGATGGCGGAAAAAACGCAGCTTAATACTGCGTATTTAGCACGTTATCTATAGAAAGCTCTGGCCTTTGGCCGGAGCTTTTTTGTATTTAAAAGAACCTGAGTCAGCGCATTAAGACGCCCTATGCTCGCCTTATGTATACATGCCTTCTCACCTTGCATAAAGGATGAAAATTCCCCCTTTAGCATCTACGCTTTATGTATCAGTTTTCAATTATAGAAAATTATGCGAATAATAAAGCTTCTTAGCACTGCTTTAACTTTCTTAATTGCTTAGCTTATGGGCTTGATGATTCGCCCTTACTATCGAATACCCTTGCATCCTACGTGCATAGCAATTTTTGTAATATGAGTGTAAGTTAACCAAAATAAGTGTGTAAATTTAAAGCGATAAAAGCTTATTCGCTGTTATTGTTAACAACACCAATAAAAACTTCACACCAAATTAAGCGTAAGAACTTATTGAGTTGGAACCTAGATTTATAGTGAAAAGCTCTGATGAACAAAGAGGGTCAACCTCTCCTATTCCTATAACGCCGCAAATGCAGCGCGACATGGTAGATATGCTTAACAGTAATATGTTTACTGGCTTAGCTATGACCTTCGTTGCCTTCCTAGGCTTAACGTTCGGTTTCGGGTTTAATACCGAAAAAGACCAAAGCTTAAAAGTATTACTTTTTATCGCGATGAGCGTTGTTATTCTTTTTCGTTTTGCAGATGGCCTGTATTGGTTAACACGATTGAAAGGCACCGAATATGATGTGCGACCCGTAAAGTTTAGATTCGCGATTGGCGTGTGTTTAGCATCAGGGATATGGGCACTCTATTCAATTCTGCTCTACTCCACAATGAGCTCGGTCGAGTTAGCGACAACCATGGTTGTCCTTGGAGCGATGGCCGGTGGTGCAGCTTCAGTGTTAGCGCCAAGTAAAATTTTCGTTTCTATTTACACCACCTCACTGCTTGTGCCCATATCAATTAGAGCCTTGTTTGATGATGATAGAAATTTTGTTGTTTTGGGTGTATTAGGCATTATTTTTTGTATAGGTTGTCTTGTTAGTTCCTTACGTTACCATCGATTCTTTTTTGACACCGTATCACTTAGGTATAAGAACAACCGCCTTGTAGAGCAGATGCAATCTGATAGGAAAGAGACCGCTAAGATTAACGCCATGCTGCGTAAATCTAATGAACAGTTAGATGATGCTAATGCTAATTTAGAAGATGAAGTTGAAAAACGTACCGCCGATATCTTTCGGTTATCTAATAGAGATCCGCTGACAAATTTACTGAACCGAAACGGACTGTTTAAACAGTTAAACACTCTCATTGAAAGCACCAAAGCGCTTGATAATAACCTGGCCGTTTTGTTTATTGATTTAGATGGTTTTAAGCAGGTAAACGATAGTTTAGGGCATAAGGTCGGCGATATTGTACTTGCAGAAATTGCTAACCGACTTGCCGAATATTGCGAAAAAGATCATCTCGCTAGATGGGGGGGCGATGAATTTGTTGCAGTAACGCCCTACGCCACCGTTCATACCGCAGTGGCCGTTGCTCATGCTATGCGCAGCGGGGTTACAGAGCCCATTATAGCTTTAGAAAACCAAATAACACTGGATGCCACCATTGGTATTGCGATATTTCCGCAACATGGCAACGACACCATGACGCTTATTCAACAAGCTGACTTGACCATGTACGATCAAAAACGCAAACAACGAGGCACTATTGGTGTTTTTAGTGAAGACCTGCATGAAAAGATAAAAAGTGAACAGCGCCTTTGTGAACAATTACGGCATGCTATAGAAAAAAACGCGTTTTCTGTACACTATCAGCCCATTATTTGCGCCAACACACAAAAGTTAACATCGGTTGAAGCGCTACTACGTTGGAATTGTGATGGAAAAGTAGTCTCCCCAGCGCGCTTTATTCCCCTTGCTGAGCGAACGGGCTTAATGCCAGAAGTAGGCTCTTGGGTATTAAATCGCGCGTGTATAGATGCGACAGAATGGCCATTCAAAGACGATATTGCGTTATCTGTGAATGTTTCTATTAGTCAGCTGCTGGATGAAACTTTCATTAATACGCTGGACAAGGTACTAGCGTCTACCAGCATTACACCAGCTCGCCTTTACTTAGAAATAACAGAAAGCGTGTTCGCTAATAATATTGATGCGGTAGCAAACCAAATACACAATGTTAAACAACGTGGTGTAAAAATATCAATCGATGACTTTGGTACAGGATACTCTTCATTGAGCAGATTGCAGTCAATGCCTTGTGATTTTATAAAAATTGATCGCTCATTTGTACAGAATACCAGTGAAGGTAGTGATACTATTATGCGCGCAACCATGCTTATCGCAAACGAATTTGGTTGCAAGACCATTGCTGAAGGCATTGAAACCTTAGATCAAATGAACCACATCAAAAACCTAGGTGTGGATTATATCCAAGGCTTTCTTTACGCTAAACCAATGCCATTGAGCGACCTTAAAACCTGGTATAACGAAAACAAATAATATTCATGGCTCAACTTTATTTTTATTATTCTGCAATGAACGCAGGGAAATCGACCTCTCTTTTACAATCAGCTTATAACTATCGCGAGAGAGGCATGCACTCTCTAATTTATACCGCTGCTTTTGATGACCGCTACGGCGTAGGAAAAGTGACCTCTAGGATTGGCTTACAAGCCGATGCAAAACTTTATGGAAATGATGACGATCTCTATGAAGCTATAAAACAAGACAACAAAGAAAAGCGTTTAGATTGCATTTTCATTGATGAAGCCCAGTTTCTGACGCAAGTGCAAGTTCGTCAGTTAATAGAAGTGGTAGACGAATTAGATATCCCCGTTTTGGCTTACGGTTTACGTACTGACTTTTTGGGAGGCACTTTTGAGGGTAGCCACTACCTTCTCGCATGGGCTGATAAGTTGTTCGAACTTAAAACAGTTTGTCATTGCGGGCGCAAAGCAAATTTCGTGGTTAGGCTGGATGAAAATGGCAATGCAGTTACCGATGGAGACCAAGTACAAATCGGTGGCAACGATCGCTATGAATCTATGTGCAGAAAGCATTTCAAAGAGCTGGTCTGGGATAAAGACAAAATTTAATGTTTCTTAAACTCCACTCTTTGAAAGTAAGTATATACTTCAACCATTGTGTTTGAATTACCTCAAAGAGTGTCGCTTTGGATATAGACCGCTACACAACACTCGTCATTTCATTATCAAAGCGCGGATTGGATGAACAAGATAAACTCACTGCGATAGTGTCATGTCTTCGTTTAGGGATCCCTTCCGCGAACCGAATTAGCTTATGGCGATTTGAAGAAAACAAAACTCGAATTCGGTGCCTAACGTTAAATCAAGATGGCCAAAATTTGCCAACCCATGGTTTATCGTTGTCTAAAGAAGATATTCCCGATTACTTTGACGACATATTAAAACAAAGCGTGTTAGTAGCCTCTGATGCCCGTCATCATTCTGCCACCAAATGTTTTAACGAAAGTTACTTCAAGCCCAACGATATTTACTCATTGCTGGACTTTACCTTTCATCACCAATTCAACCCAATTGGCGTTATTTGTTGCGAAAAGACACACAGTCCAGTCCAATGGTCTCAAGAAGATATAGATAACTTAAAGCGTATCGCGCAGATAACGTCAATGTTTTACGACAGTTAGACATTCAATATAATGCTTGCTAATGATAGTACTTACTTCTGAGCGCTAACGGTTTCACCAATTTTTAAATCAAAAGGTAGCACAGTGCTTTCCAGTGATTCACTGAGTAAGGCCTTTGCAGCCATTTCGCCTTTACTTGCACTTGATTGGCAAACGGTTGTTAAATTAGGGCGAGTTCTGTCTGCTTCTTCAATCCCGTCAAAACCTGTAATTTTTAGCTCTTCAGGTACTTTAATGCCCATCGAAAGCGCTGATTGCAGCAGTTCTAGGGCTATAATATCACTCATACATAAGACGGTATTAGGTCGAGGGTTACTGTTTAACACCTCTTTCGCAGCTTGCTTTGCGAAGCTCCTATCACTTTCTGGAATGTGCCAAATCCAATCGTTTGTGATTGTTGCTCCACTTTCATCAATTGCTTTCATATAACCGTCTAATCGGCGATGAGAAATAGACGTTTGTACTTCTATAAGCGGGCTGTCGTAAATACGGCAGGTACTTGGAGACTCAATTAAGCGCAGTCCTAAAATGGCGACATGATCACCAGGGGAAATTGCTTTTTTAGCGATTTGATACGCGGCGTTGTAATTATCAATGTTAACCGACGGCAGCCCTTCAATATCGAAATCTACCGTAATAGCAGGTTTACTTTGTCGGGCTAGCTCTTCTGCTAACTTGTAATTTCGTGGTGCACCGTAACAAATGAAACCATCAACGAAATCCACCACATCGAGGATACTTTCTGAATCGCCCGCATAAAGAAGAAGATGCTTACCTTGCTGCTGCAATATACTTGAAACCCCTTTGATGAAGGTACTGGCCACTGGGTCACTGACGGTATAGGGGATACTATCAGCCAGCACTAGGGCAACAATATTAGAACGCCCTTTTCTTAAAATTTGCGCGGCTTTGTTAGGCCCAGCGTAACCAATGCGATCGCACTCGGCAAGGATATGCTCTCGACGCGCTTTAGACAGTTGATCGGGCCTATTAAACGCATTTGAAATTGTGGCGGTGGACACACCTAACTGCAAAGCTACATCTTTAAGTGTCAATTTTGTTTTGGTCATTTTTATGTGTACTATTCCCTGCGTTTGTTTTTACGATTCCCTGCGTACGCAAAGACAACTAACTGTAAATATGCAAGCGATACAAACGCTTCGAGCATGCCGACTTGTTGGCTACCCGTTAATTACAGTAAAGTGACCTCAACTATATCACCACTTAAACGATTAATTCACACCTCTTATCGAATACCTATGATTGAAAGGTTTTAAGCGAGTTAGACATAAAGGCCAGTTGGGCTAGGTTACCTTAATCGTTTTTGTTTTTATCGTGTTCCGAATATTTTATCGCCTGCATCACCCAAACCAGGCAGTATGTAGCCCTTTTCATCTAGACGATCATCAATAGCAGCAGTGAAAATTTCTACATCAGGGTGGGCATCAACCACGGCTTTAATACCTTCTGGCGCGGCCACTAAAAAAAGCCCCATGATCTTCTTGCAGCCCTTTTGCTTCAGTAAGTCGATAGTGGCAATTAACGTACCACCAGTCGCTAACATTGGGTCAACGATTAATGCGGTGCGCTCATCAATATTTTTTACTACTTTGTCAAAGTAAGCCACGGGCTGTAGTGTATCTTCGTCGCGATACAAACCAACCACACTGATTTTTGCATTAGGGATGAGTTCTAATACGCCCTCAAGCATGCCCAACCCAGCACGAAGGATAGGTACTACCGTTATTTTTTTGCCCTTGATTTGCTTAACTTCAACATCATCGCCCGACCAGCTTTTTATCACTGCACGCTCTGTGGGTAACGTTCGTGTAGCCTCGTATGTCAGCAAGTTGCCTACTTCTGATGCTAACTCTCGAAAGTCTTTACTGCTAATTTTGGAGTAACGCATCAAACCCAATTTGTGTGCAATCAATGGATGAGTTATTTCATGAACGGCCATCTTACTTCCTTAAGTATCTGTTTTACACAGTTTAACCGCTCATTCCATTTAGGCAAAATTAACCTAACGTATTTTCTCCTACATTCACGGTGCTACCGTCCGGTAATGTCATTTCTATTTTGATGCTTCCCCCTACAGCTGCGAGGTAAGCCGAGGCCCTATGAAGGGGAACATCCTGTATGCGTTTCGACTCAAGCTTACTTACCCCCGAAGCAGTCACGCAAAGCGCCATTGCCACAACTTCTTGTTTAACCCTGTGTTGCTTTCTAATTTCACCTAACGTTATTTCTCTCATTGTTTTGTCGCCGATATATTTTGGGCATAAAAAAACCCAGATAGTTTAACCTTTCTGGGCTTTTGCAAAACGTTCTTACTTTTATGCTATGCCCAGAAGCGAATACTTGCCCCTGAACACTCAGCGTCAGGCGCTATTATTGGGTATAATTGTAAAAGTAATTAAAAGTAACGTTTTGCATGATGAATTCTCTTCATTGGTTGAAATGCGCACTTGCGCTGCTCACTTATCCTTAACCATACCATTATTATTGGCAATAACAACGACTTTCCATTTTGGAATCTTCTTGCCTAACTCCTCCACCTTTACTAGAAACTTACACTTTACTTCGCAACTTTCACCTTTAAAATCTCTCTTAAGGTTATCTTTAGCTACCTCAAAAATTATAATTATGAAATTACTTGTTCCCTTTTTAGTTGCTACTGCCGTGTTAGCGGGCTGCGCCGGAAAACCAGATCATCGAGATCAAGGTGAAGTGTTCTTCGAAACCAAAATTAATCCCGATGGCACCAAATTATTTGCTTTTAGCATTGGTATGCCAAGTCGTGGAGATCGGGATGAAGGCCGCGGCCAACGTCCCTCTCGGGGTGGTGATGGTGGCGGTAGAGGCGGCAGAAATAGCGGCCAAAACGGCGGTGGAGAAGCAAGGGGCGGTAACGATCGCGAGGCCGAACGTATGGAAGCTTTTTACGATACTTTGAGTGAAAAGTTATTTGAAACGCAATATTGCCGAAATGGCTATATTGAAATTGATACCCATGAAACTGAAGGCCGTTATCACCTACTCGGCGAATGCCAAGAATCGGCGTCAGAGGAAGATAAACTCAAGTTCGCAAATCCTTATTAATTGGTAAATCATCGCCCATATTGTTTTGTATAGCAGTGTGGGCGATCACTTTTTATGCTTGATAGATAGGAAAAGTGCTAACGTATTTTGGATAGAATTTTACGCTTTTATTATAAGTTGCAAGTGTTCGTGCCAAGCACAAAAAAACATTAAAACTGCGTACCTAATTCAGCCTCTTTTAGTTTCTCTAAAAAAGGCGCAACCGCTACATCGCCTTCTTCAGGCGCCCAACTTGCAAAACCTTTATCATCCATGACTTCGTAGGGGCCTTGCTTCACTTCCATAAATACAACAGGTTCAAAACAAACCGTGGCATGCCATACGTTAGGTGGGATCTCTACTCCTACACAATCACCACCGGCGCTTAAGGTTATACGCTTAGTTAGCACAGCATTGTCGTCAAAAAACAACAAATCGATACTCCCTTCCACAGCCATAAAAAACTCCCACTTATGCTGTTGGGTATGGCGATGCGGACGAACATAAGAGTCGGGCTCCATTGCAATAAATAGGCGCTGAACTAAATCTTCATAACTTTTATGGACGTTGTGATTGGCTCTTCGTCTTGGACTTGCTTTGGCACTTTCTTTAAGTGCTTTGCGCTGCGCGTGATTAAAAAGCTGAATATCGGTAAGCATGACACTCTCCTTGTTTTGCTTTATTAAGGGTTTGCCTGTATTTGACTACCCTAAAGTGCTGAACATTTAACTTAACGCGCAAGCCTGTGTTGCGAGGGGACTTGTATTTTGGCGTAACCTGTACGTTAGCATTGACGGTGCTGAAAAAGCAAAAAGACGAGCATATTGCTCGCCTTTGTCATTTAAAGAACGGTCTAAGCCCTCGGCTTAGCGTGTTGAGTTAGCCTATTAGTTTAGCCGCTGAACTTGCCTAAACCTTCAACCAACAGTGCCTTAATCTCTTGCCCTTGTTCGGTATCAAGGTAAGCTTTTGCACTATTCACAATTTGCATGATCTGTGCTGGCTCTAGGCCTAGCGCTTCAAATTGCTTGTTTAATTCGTTAACTGACTTAAAGCTATCGCTATAACTTGCGGCTTTATCAAGAATACTGCTTAAACCGCCTTCAGAAGTTACATTGCTGATATCGGGTACTGAACCTAGTAAAGACTCAAGCCCTGGCAATGCGTTGCTTAGTTCATTGAACTGGCTGGTTGAAATATTGTCTTTTGCGTAGTTGAAGATAGATGCTAAGCCACCTGTCGCTTGAGACTCGGTAATGCCTACCGCATCACTAACTGAGCGCGTCATATCAGAAATATTCGGCACTGCTTCAACTTCTTCGGTCATACCAAACAAGCCTTTCAGAGAATCCAACCATCCTTCAGCATGGCTTTGTGGGGCAACGGCAAGTCCCGATACTAAAACAAGAGCGTAGATTTTTTTCATCATTATTTTTATTGTTAGCAAGATGCACATAGCACTGCCGACAATCCATCCTTAGTGATTTCAAGAACCGTAATTTTATAAGCATTTCCAATTATCACAATTAGGCAAAAGGATAAAACTGCGCCCTAGCACTTATTCGTACAGGGCTCAGTCGTTATTTTACGAAGGTGCATATGTGCTTAGGACTTAGGGTCTACTACGAAGTGAAAGAAGTTGCTCGGGCATAAGTACAAAAGCCCTAACGAGCCCCATTCCGTAGCCTGGCCCTTCGTTATCAAGTTCTGAGGCTGGTAAGTAAAAGTGCTGTGTCGCTTCTAAGCGGTATAAGGCTGAATCTACGATGTGCCATTGCCCGTCGTGCCAAACTTCAGTCCATGCATGCCCAAACGCATTTACACTATTGTTTTGCTCCACTATCACCGTACCAATTATAACCTTGGCTGACATGCCTAACGCGCGGGCTAACGCTGCCGTAAGCACCGCATATTCGGTACAATCACCACTGCGCTGGCTGGCAACAACCGACGCAATATTAAAACCGTGAATATAATTTGGATCAACAATATAGCTATCAACAAAGGCGGTAAGATGTTCTAGCTCAAAGGGGGCATCTGCGTAAGCTTGTTGATAGCTAGCAACAAATGCTTTTGTACTGGGCTCACTCAAATCCACAACAAAGCTATCTGCGCTGTGTTTATCTTGAACTGGTTTCATAAAGCGAGGCATCGGAGATAAGGTAATCGATAAGCGATTATCACTCACCTGCTCAGCAGTCACGCCGTCCCAATTTGCTAAGTTGATAGCCAGCTTATTTGAGTTTGATGATACCAGCTCAAAATTAATCTGTTTTGAAAGTGGTAACACCTGACCTTCAGCAAGCTCGATACCTATTTCAGCCATAGACGGCACAGACTGCGCATTTGCTGTATACGTAAACGCAAAACCAAATAGTAGGCTAAACCCAATAGATAACCGAGTTGAGGACCGCATTACAGTGTGGGGGTTCCGTGGGAATGCATCAATACCATGTCCATCTTAAGCCCGCCTTGTTGCATAACACCCTTGCTAATGACGCCCTTTTTGTCAGACTGCATGGTCATTATCAATGGCCCCATATCTATTTTAAGGTTGCCACTAGGATTGTCTGCCTCTTCGCTTATCACAACCTCAATGGCTGCTGTTGGGTCGGCATCTGCTGTCCACATATAAAAACTGCCTGAGTTATTGTCTGAGTTAAGCAAATTGACCGATTCTAAATAGCTGCCGTAGCTGGATAGTAACCAGTCTTTATGAGCCAGTTCTATTTCTAAAGCTTTACCTTGCAACTCCCCTTTAACCTGCCAAGCGTCTTCAACGTAACTAATATCAAAGCTTGATGTCATCGTGCTGTTTTCAATGGTGTATTCGCTTGCGTTAATCAAAGAACCGTTTGGGTTACTCCACGAAAAAGCGACAGAATCTGAACGAGCAATAGAGGTTTCATCTACGGGGATCATAAATGCTGTCCCTACCACAATTTCAATATCACCATCGCTATCTTCTATATATTTTTCACGGGTGAAACCCATAGGGATATCGTTAATAAGAACCTGATAAGTAGAACGGTAAAACTCTGGGGAAGGTTGAGCGGCAGTAAATGCGCGTACGAACGACTTAAAAACGGCGACAAAGGCGTTTTGATAACCCATTTCATTATGGATGCAGACTTGCAAACTATTATCAGTTTCAGCAGATAAGCCTTTTAAAAGGCCAGACACCTTTTCATCGCCCTCTCCCACCGTATACAACGTATCGAGTGAGAGGTAAGGCGTTGCGTCTACCGCACCCACATCTATGGCATAGTTAAATTGACCAGATAGTTTTTTTTCATTTAAAGCTTCAACACCCGACAAGCTATATTCTGCAATTGAATATAATGAGTTAGCCGGGCCATCGAATTCATTAAATGCGTAGCACTCTACTGGTGAATCAGTACCTATATCGATGGTGTAGTACCAAGTACCGTCAGAAGCGTCTTGTGCAGTCGCTTGTCCCAACACCGAACTATTTACCTGAAAATCAGCTATTTCAATAGGTGAAGTGTTAGTCACCTTGATATCTCTGGCCATTGCCTCTTTGAACCAGTCTGGGAAATCGTTAATGTTAATTAATTCAACAGCACTTACGTTAAACGCTAGTAAACTTGGGAAAGATAAAGAGGTAACAATACTGCCTAACTTCATAAATAGTCGTTCCTTGATATTTGTCACTGATAAAAAAGCGCACTGGCTGCTCATACCATCGACAATACGTTTTTTATGCGAATATTTCTATATTCTTTTGCGCGTTCTACTTCGCGTTTTTCTTCATTCTTTTACTTTGCGCTTCACGTTTTTCATTTCGTTTTTCTTTTCTGGCTTGTTTATCTGGCGTGAGCGAACCATCTTTAAAACGTTGCTTTCGCTTGGCGTTATCAGCGGCTTTCTTTGCTGCCGCTTCAGCTATTTCACGTTTTTCGACCTCGATCATCTCTGGGGTTTCTAGGGTTATTCTGCCTAATTTACCCGATTGTAGTTCGTTCAATAACACTTCACATATTTTATGAAGATTAACACGGCCGCCGGTCATTATAGCGCCCCGCTTTTTCGCCGCGGCTTCTAAAAACTCAATTTCAGTATCGGGAATGTCTTCAAGTTTATAATTCGCTTTTAACACATCTGGGTAAGCTTTAATAAGGTAATCGGCAGCGTAAAACCCTACGTCATCATATTCCATAGCCGTATTCTTCACTGCACCTGAAGAGGCTAAACGATATATGGAATTAGGATTTTCCAGTTTTGGCCATAGCACCCCAGGCGTGTCGAAAAGCACAATACCGTCACCTAAATTAATACGTTGCTGGCTTTTTGTTACCGCTGGCTCGTTACCGGTTTTAGCAATAATACGGTCGGCCAAAATATTGATGAGGGTAGACTTCCCTACGTTTGGAATGCCCGTGATCATGGCTTTAATCACTTTATGCTGCACGTCTTTGTGTGCACAAATAGTTTTAATCAGCCCCATGACTTGTTTACTGCTAGCGGGGTTGTCGCTAGAGGTAGTCAGGGTTTTAACCCCGCGCTCAGACTCTAAATGCGCTTGCCACTGCGCTGTTATTTCAGGGTCAGCCAAGTCGTACTTGTTTAAGATTTTTATACACGGCTTATCACCCCGCAATTTTGCAATCTCTGGGTTTTCGCTTGAAAACGGTATGCGTGCATCAAGCACCTCAATCAGTACATCTACCTGACTAAGCGATTCCTTAATCTCTTTAAGGGCTTTGTGCATGTGCCCAGGAAACCATTGTAAGGCCACTGTTATTATCCTTTTAGGGTATGGTGATACCAAGCTATTAGCACTTCGCTAATGCCCGGGCTGTTATCAAGCTAATGAGAAGCAAGCGCATAACGCTTAACCGCATTAATATTTCAATAATATATAAACTGCAAATAGCAGCGCTAATATGTGCGTCTGAATAGCATTAGCAACAGGCTAACGGGACAACTCATAAACACACATATTTACGGCACTGGCCAAGTTGAGCGAATCTATTTTACCGCTACCGGCTATGGTGTATGCCTTCGCATTAAACGCAGAAAGCGCTGCTTTAGGAACGCCGCGGGCTTCATTACCAAATAAGTAGCAGTCGAAATCTGAAAACGACGGGGCGGTAACGGCTTCACCTGCCATATCTAAATAGGCGAACCGGCTAAAGCGAGTTTGCAATGCATCTAGGCTCACGTCTAATTCAATAGGTACGTGAAAGATTGCCCCCATACTCGAACGCACCACTTTAGAATTAAAAGGGTCCACACTATTGGGGCTTAGTAACAAGGAGAAATTATCAAACCAGGCTAGTGTTCTTAGTATGGTGCCCAAATTTCCTGGGTCTTGCACTTCGTGCAGATACACATAGCGCTGCTTATCTTTATGTCCAAGCCCTTGATTCGAATGTTTATCCGACACTTGCTCTAGAGTATTGGTCGCGCCAGCGGTAGAACTAGGTAATGGCACACAGGCAATAATACCTTGCGGTGTTTTAGTATCACTTAGCTGTGACATTTGCTTTTGGGTGACGTTTACTAGGGTAAACCCTGAGTCAAGCGCCCTCGCCTTTTGCTCAAAGTCATCGGTAATATAAAGCGTGATAGATTCAGCTGATGGAGCACTACTCGCATTACTGTATGCATTGGCCCTCACAGCTTTTACTAATTCTAAAACTAGGTGTTCGCCTTCCACCAAATAAAAGCCAAATTGCCCACGGTATTTTTTCTGATGTAGCTTTTTAACATCATCAAGTTTCATCATATTATTTTTTCCGTTTTAGGAGGCGAAGCGCACAGGTGCATTATTGTTTATTTATCGTGGACGCTATTCGTGCTCAAGCAAGGCGAGTTTATCTGGCACACCATTCCATACATCGGCGTCTTCAGGCGGCGCTTTTAGTTCAATAATATTAGGCCACTTCGCTGCAAGCTCTTCGTTAATGGCCAAATACGGCTTTTGCGCATCCGTGAGGTGCGTATCTTGAACAATGGCGTCGGCAGGACATTCAGGCACACAAAGCGCACAATCGATACATATAGCAGGATCTATGGCTAAAAAATTAGGTCCTTCAAAGAATGCATCTACTGGGCATACTGCAACACAGTCTGTGTACTTACAGTTTATGCAATTGTCTGTCACTACAAAGGTCATTTGCACCTACATGCTTGGGTTATTATTTCAGGGTGCCAAGTTTAAATTAGCCTGTGTAAAACTCAAATTTCTTTTTACTCTATTATTCTAGGGTAAATAAGCTAATTAACCCACTGCTTACCCGTGATTGCAGCTAGTATTAGTCTTGTTGCTGATTTACCATACGCGCGCCCTGACGGAGAGGCCGTCCGGCAAAGCCAAGAGTACCTATTATTATGTTGCGTTTAACCGATATTAAATTACCGCTAGATCACGATGAAGTTGCGATAGAAAACGCAATTTTGCATAAGCTTCAAATCACAAAATCGATGCTTCTTGAAACCACGGTATTTAAACGCGGTTACGATGCGCGCAATAATAGAGACATCCAGCTTATTTACACCCTTGATGTAACGCTAGAAAACGAAGCTGCGCTGCTTGAAAAATTCGCCAAAGATACCAGTGTGCGGGTAACCCCTGATATGCGCTATAAGTTTGTCGCTACTGCTCCGGAAGAAGTAACCGACCGCCCAGTGGTTGTTGGCCTTGGCCCTTGTGGATTATTCGCTGCGCTTATTTTAGCCCAAATGGGCTTCAAACCTATTGTGCTTGAGCGAGGCAAAGCCGTTCGTGAGCGCACCAAAGACACCTTTGGTTTTTGGCGTAAACAACCATTGAACCCAGAGTCGAATGTACAATTTGGCGAAGGTGGCGCAGGCACCTTTTCTGACGGTAAGCTATATAGTCAGGTGAAAGATCGCAAGCACTATGGCCGCAAGGTATTGAACGAATTTGTTGCTGCTGGCGCACCTGAAGAAATCATGTATGTGAGTAAGCCACATATCGGTACATTCAAACTGGTGAGCATGGTAGAGAAAATGCGTGAGCAAATCATTTCTCTAGGTGGTGAAATTCGTTTCAGCACACGTGTTGAAAGCTTAGATTTAGACAGCACGAATTCAAAACCGGCTGATGCAGCAAACACAGACTCAAAAAGCCATAAAATTAAAGGGCTATTCTTGTCTGATGGCAGCTACCTACCCTGCACCAAAGTCATTATGGCTATTGGTCATAGTGCCCGCGATACATTTCAATCGCTTTATGACCAAGGTGTGTACATAGAGGCTAAGCCTTTTTCCATTGGCTTTAGAATTGAACACGAGCAAAGCATGATCGACAGCTGTCGATTTGGTGAGAACGCTGGCAATCCTATTTTGGGCGCAGCCGATTACAAGCTCGTTCACCACTGTAGAAATGGTCGTACCGTATACAGCTTTTGTATGTGCCCGGGCGGCACCGTGGTGGCAGCTGCGTCTGAACCTGGCCGCGTAGTGACTAATGGTATGAGCCAATACTCTCGTCATGAACGAAATGCCAACAGTGCTATTGTGGTAGGTATTACGCCAGAAAAAGATTACCCCGAACACCCCTTGGCAGGTATAGATCTTCAGCGCAAATTGGAAGAACTGGCATATAAAGTGGGCGGTGAGAATTATCATGCTCCGGCTCAGCTTATTGGCGACTTTTTAGCCGGCAAACCAAGTGAAGAATTAGGCGAGGTAAAACCTTCCTATACCCCAGGCATTACCCTGACTGATTTAAGCAAGGTTGTTCCTGATTTTGTTATCGAATCTATCCGCGAAGCCATTCCCGCATTCAATCGTCAAATTAAAGGCTTTGCTAAAGCTGACGGCATGCTTACAGGGGTTGAAACCCGCACGTCATCGCCTGTGTGTATTAAACGTGATAAGCAATACGAAAGCGTGAATATTGAAGGCTTGTACCCTGCCGGTGAAGGTGCGGGTTATGCCGGTGGTATTTGGTCTGCAGGTATTGATGGAATTCGCGTTGCAGAAGCGGTTGCACTGGCTTTGGTGCCTTTTGATTCTAATACCTAACTCCCAGTAGCATTTCCTCCATTGCTTATATGGGGGAATACGGTCAGTTTTTATTACTGACCGTTAGGGAGTCATTTAAGCAAACCAAATAAACGCCATTTCTTTCGATGCTGTGCCAGCGGAATTCTTACTACCCGCTCTTCAGTATCGCAAGGCTCGACTTTAGCATCGACCTGAACATTGTTAAGTTCAAGCGCTAACTGCTGTGCATACGCTTCATCTACACCACTTACTAAGGTAAAGCGCTCAGTTGAGCTAATGGCTTTAGCCATTTGAATCACTTTTGACAGCGGTAAATCAACCAATGTACGCAGCACTTTTAGTGCAGATACCGTATCAATATTATTTCCACTTATAATGACTTTATACATAGTTGACTCTATTCGTCTTCGGTTTCAGATTCTGGCATTTTTGTACTGCTAGAGCTGCTTGAACCGCCACTGATGCCTCCACCCGCGGCGAAGCCCCCCATACCGGCTAGGCCTATACCTGCTGCTCCTAATCCAATTTCGCCAATCGTTGCTGCACCCGCTAAGGCAATAGGAACGGTTGCTAATCCAGCGGTAGATACTATTGCAATTCCAAGCCCTACCATAGCAATTCCAACGCCGATTTGCTCCCATTCATAGCCACCAGCCACTTGATTTAACTCTAATTCAGTAAGTTGTTTCATATCCTTGCTTTCCTTTTTAGGTATTCAATTAATTCGCTAGTGTTGTCTAGCAAGGAAAGCTTACTAACAGGAGAGAAAGTAAAATACTGATCTTCGGCTTAGTTATCGAGCAGTTTTAACCATTTTTAATAAAAAAGGGCCATTAGGCCCTTTCATTTATCGGCTTTGATTAAGCAATCAATCATCGCCCAACTGTTCTGCGGTCGCTCTCAAATTATTAGCATTTTCAACGAACTGAGCCGCTACTGTCGTATCATCAAAGAGGTAGTTGAAGTCGATATAATCGCCCTCACCTTCATCAGAGACGAAAACCGAGAACCCAGTAGTACTCAAAGCAAGATACACTCTACCATCAATATCTATGCTCCCATCATCGTTTAATACATAGCCGAAGCTGTCGTTTACTTCTGAGTAAGTGCTATCGGTGTAAATAACCACATTGCTGCCGTCAAACTGTAGATAAGTGGTGTTCCATTCACCGCTTTGCGAAGTATCTACCAATACTAAGCTCTTATCTTTCAACGAATCAAACGACGCAACAGATGTGCCTTCTCTTAACACCGTTTCATAATCATCAGCCGCTTGCTGAGTTCCGAAAAACGGTACTGGCGCGCCTAAATGCGCGCCTATCGTGACGCCATCAGAAGACAACAGAAATGCTTGAAGCCCGTTGGGCGCTGCAACATCACTTGCTTGTAATAGAATACTGTTGTCTGCGGCAACTAGATAGCTCCCACTTTCACTGCCCTGCGGCAATCCTTCGAAGGTACGAACATAAGTATCATCTGCTTCTAGGCTCAACGCTATCGATGCATCGTCTACTGTGTACAACCCGTTTTGCTCGACACCATATAACGTTGTACCTAAGTAGTCTGAGGGCGTCACTAAATTGACAAACGCTTGAGGCGGCAGCGCGGGTAAATGTGGGTGCTCAGGCAGCGTTGCGGTTACAGGACGATTCGCCTGTTTCGACACGCGGCGATTATCCTGAACAAAGTAGTCGACTATGCCATCGAAGCCGCCTCTTCCATCTTGCTGACTGAAGTCGAACTCGTGCAGATTAGTAATATGGTAAGCATCGCCAACTTGAGCAAATATCGACCATGTACGACTGTTGTACAAATAGCAATCGGCTGATTCATTAAAACAACCGGGCCAACTATAATCGGTTGAACGGTAGCGATTTATTTGTAATTCTCCATTCGCTTCCACGGACCAATTCCCATACATTACCAAAATTTCTTCCGTGGTAATGTTACCGTCGCCGTTATTATCAGCAACTTCAATGGTGTACGCCTTTCCGTTTGGCCAAAGCTCCCACCAAAATTCATTGAGACTATCGCCATCAAAGGCGTAGGTGTATATACCTGGCACTGACGCTACGTCGAACTTATCTTCTGCGGTTACCGCACCGCCTGCGTCGACCTTAAATGACTCATTCTGCCCATCTGAGGAGATCCCGCTAACTGCATAAAGGTTATTGTCGCTTGAGTCGGTTAGTTGTACATAAGACAGTGTTGTTCCATCATCAAATGTAATGACGAGTTCGTTAATGTCAGGGTTCAACGCGTAAGGTTGCTTCATCCATGTAAAATCATTATCTACAACACGTGTACTACCCGTTCCGTCTTGGTTGAATTCGAACGTGTCTGAGGCCCAATTGTAGGTAAATAAATTACTGTCATCAGTATCAAATAGCGAAGAGGTGATAGGCAGTGATAGCGCTTTGTTATCGGCACTATCAATGGTAATTTCAATAGCATTATTTAACGCAATCGCAGTAACTTGCGTAGGGTCGCCAAGAATATTGTGAATATCTTCCAATTCACCATTGAGGTAATACTTTGAGTAGAGCAGCTTCATTTCAAATGTCACCACCCCATCTTGCTCATTTAGCGGCAAAAATGTCATTTCATGGTAAGCATATTCAACTTCAACTTGCTGAATAATCCCATCAAAGTTTAGATATTCATTTTGAGTAAAATGATACTCTCCATATTCAAACTCTAATGTTATTTCATTGTCATCACTAAATTTCTCAGCTTCAAACGTGCCTAAATAAGTACTGTAAGTTGCTGTCGTGTCACTGGTTAAGGTGAGCTTTTTACCTGGATCTGAAATGAGTGGGTTATAGTAATCAAGCAGGAAATAGGTAGTAGCCGATGCGTCTAAGTCACTCTCTACTAACTCTGGGTCTGCTATAATTTCTTCGTAGGCTGACTCATACGCTTCGGTATTTTCAACAGTCTCGATATAGGCAGCGGAAGCTTCTGGGTTTTGGACTAGTGCTAACGTGTCAGCTATACCGTCAGGCAACGCTAAACTAGCATCGTCGCCCGCTTTGTCTATCGCCACTTTTATCGCGGTTGCTAACGCGAACTTCTCTTGCTGTGAAACCCGAAGATTCAATGCCGCTAACGTTGCGTCATCAACGATGGGATCGCCGAGGTTTTCTCGCTGCATTAAGCCGGCGTTTGCAGTGGTAACGTTGGTCACATTCACGCCGAAAAAATCATCTTTGATCACCTCGCCGTCACCGTTAGAGGCTTCATTGAGCGCTTCAAACGAACCTAGCACTGACATAAGTTTCGCTTGCGTTTGCGACCCTACGCCACTGGCTACAATAGACACCATTTTATCCGTTGCATCATCATCTACATTCAATGTAACGGAATAACTTCCATCGCTACCAGCCGTCACTTCTTGTTGCTCATCGCCTACATTAATCACAAGGTTTGCATCACTAATAGGCGAATCAGTCACTAGCCCTACTAGGGTTAACGATTCACTTTTCTGAAGTACATTAACGCTAACCGTTTCGGTAGTCGTCTCACCTTCATCATCTTCTACGGTAAGGGCAAACGATAACGTTTCATCGCTGTCTACAGAAGGCGCGGTAAAAGAGAGCGTTGAGGTCGTTGTGCCACTTAGCTCAACATCTGCGCCCCCCGTTTGCACCCACAAATAGTTGGTAATTTCACCGTCGTCTTCAGCTACAGCGGCGATAGAGTGCGCCTCTTTTTCTTCCACTTCCTGGGCTGAGATTGTGATTATCGGTGATGCGTTGATGTGAGTAACGGTAACAGACACACTATCTGTGGCAGTTGCCCCAGCATCATCAGTAACGTTAAGTTCGAACGTGAGTATTTCGGAAGGTTTCACATCTGGAGCCGTAAATTCAGCAGAAGCTTGGTCTGCATTTGTTAACGTGACCTCTACGCCTTCGGTTTGTACCCAGCGGTAAGATACAATAGTACCATCATCATCTACACCACTACCGGTAAGTGTTACCTGCGTATTTTCGTCAACGGTGGCATCCTCGCCGGCTTGGGCGACGGGAAGACTATTAACCACCTCTTCATTAACTGCTTCTTCTTCGTTAACAATAACATCTTCTTTGTCATCGTCGTTACAACCCGACAAGGCTAATACCAGTGATGCAGCAATAATGCTTTTCTTATAATTTGCTCTGATAAACATGAAACACTTCCTTATACTTTTTATTGGTTAAACATTAAACTAAAAAAGCATAATCCTGATCGCCCCCACCTTTCCTTCCTTAAATCGCGCAACTTGAACGCTCGCAACTAAAGCCTGATAAATCGAAGCCAGGCAAAACCAAAAACATGACGTGAATAGTAAACACAAAAAAAATTCTAATTTTTTTGGAAAATACCTGCGCATTTTCTTTCTACCCCAACAAGTGGAACAAAAACACAATAGCCCCACAGCGAATTTCGACAAGGTGAAGGGCAATGAAGTCGTGTGAGGTTAATGGGGCAGAACGAAAAATACGGTTCATGGTGAAATTTGAACAGCAGCTTAACTGTGAAATAGATAGAAGAGCGGTAAGCCACGACATATGTGATATACGGGTAAGTGATATGGCCAACGCCCTGAATATGGACGTGTCGACCCTTAGGCGTTTATGCCAGAAACACTACGGTAAATCGCCTAAGGCTTGCATAGATACGTTGCGTATTGCAGAAGCTAGGAAGTTGCTCTTAGTGGGTGAAAGGCCTTCCACCATAGCCGATAAGCTCGGTTTCTATGAACACAAAACCTTCTCTACCTTGTTCAAAAAATATGAAGGTGTGAGCCCCGTAATTTTTACCCAAAACGATAATGCAAAGGCCTTTGCGGCATACCGTTAACCAGTTGTCGCTGCGCCTTCGCTAGGCTTAAAAGCAAGCTTACTCTTAGGTGTTTATCGATGATCTTAATGAGGATTAACCACTGTAAATCGCTCATCGGACACAGCCCAATACCCTGAGTCACTGATGATAAGTATTTTATAGGCATTTCCCTGACCATTAAATTGCGCTGGATCTAACCCATACTCTCCCGAGTTGGGTGTCCTACTTGTCACTAAATACCAACGTCGTTTCAACACAGTAGTGATCTGCGCATTGCGTCCGTTGCCAATATTAATAGGGTTGTCGTGAAGTACATATATCCCTACGGCATCACCTTTTAACGCGGCATTGTCCCATTCAATAGTATTACGCTCGCCCACATTATAAACCTCAGAAGCTTCAGGTTTACTTACAGCATCAACGAGTAAACGAGGATTGATGGTATGGGTAATGCCGTTATCTATCGCAGTGCCATTTAGTACACCAAATGCGCCATCACTGAGTGACCAATAGCCTTGATCGGATACCATCATTACCTTAAAGCCCTGCCCGCCATTTGCCATAAGAAAGAAAGGATCTATCTCTACTTCGCCCGTATTAGGCACCTGCTTAGCAAACATCTGCCAGCGCAAGCCTTGTATGTTTTCAAATGAATCAAACGCTTTGGCTTCAAAATTTAGTTTATGATTGATATACAAAGAAATGCTTTCGCCTTTAAGGGCATCTTTATTCCACTTAAAGGTAAAAGGCGTACCCATTTTAAGGCTATCCCCGTGGGTTGGCGCGGTTACCCCAGCAACTCTTCGATTACTCACTAAGCGATTTTGCCCCTCTAACACCATCATATCGAGAGTCTTGAAATCAGGTGTTATTAACACCTTTGGGGACAATATACTGGCAAGCGTTTCAGCATACTCTTTGCGTATGGGAAGCGAAGTTGACGTTGCTAACATTTCTTCCGCTTTTAGGGCTTCTCCTTTAACCGCATACGCCGAGGCCAGTGCTAAATGTCTTTCAATATCATCGTTCTGAGTATGAGTGAGCCCATATTCAATCGCTAAATCAGTAAAGCCGGCGCGTAGAGCAGTATGAATAATATAAGCGGTATACTCGCCCAAGGTGTCTTTTTCCGCCAATGCATAAATATCGGCTTGCTTCACTGATAATCCCAAACCTATCTCACTATTCACTGCCACTAACGACGAGAAAAATGAAAGAGAGGCTGTTGAATTCTCGTCGGATACGCCGTCATTATTTCTCAATGTTTTTATTTCCGCTGACTTGATAACCGATAGCGCGCTTGTGAAATCATTGACAAGATACAAGGCTATCGCTTGTTTCACCTTTAACCGAGAACACCGGGGGCGTTGCGCGCACAACGCAACCGCAGATTCAATAAAAGACACACTTTGAGCATACATTTTACCGTAGGCATAATAGTTGTGTTGCTGCTCATAAACTTTTATTAATTGCTCCTCAAATAAGGGAGCAAGTGCAAGGTAAATACTTTGCTGCTTACTTAATAAAAACTCTACCAAAAGAGGGTCATCTATTAGCGACGCGGTTTCTAATAGATATCCATATAATTGCGCGAGCTCTGGATTGGTTGCATTATAGGCTTGCCCACCCAACGCCAACGATGATTTCATTCGTGATGCGGCACCATTCCTCTCGCCGGCTTTGGCTAGCACTAATGATTTCATACCTTCAAACCATGCTTTTTGGTGAGCCGGCATATCTGCTGGTAAGGGCTGCTCAACCCTATCAAGTAACTTGGCTGGTGCATGTTTAAGCAAAACTTCCCACTGAAATTTTTGCAATCTAAACTTGTCTTCCGGCAACATTTGTTTGTCGAAATTATTCAGAAGACGCGCCAGAGTATCTAGCACTTGCGGCCTTTGTGTGCCAGCGTAGTCGACCTTAGCGTTAAGGAATTCGCTTTCAAACGTACTTGGTAAATCGTTATTATATTTCGTAAGCCAGTGGGTGGCGCTGCTCAAATCACCACGGTAATAGGCTATTTTTGCCTGCATCAATGCACCGCTGGCACCATCTGTATCCAACCGCTCAATAACGTACTTTGCTTTCTCTATATATCCTAAGTTCAATAGCGTTTGAGATAAGGTGGCAACAATTGATGCACGGGTTTCACTATCACTCAATGAGGTCGAAAATGCGATATCAACACCATGATTAATAAAGTCAGCGGCACTCAATGCGCCGCCGCCTTCTGATTGTGGTGAGTGCGCTAAAAATAACTCGTCGTAAAAGGAAAGCGTCTGCTGTGTTTTCCTCGATTCTTGAATTAGCGACTTATTTTGCATGAATAGCGCAGCAGCCCCTATCGCTAGCACACAAGGGATAATGACGGCAGATATTGCAGTAGTGGGCGAACGTTGAAACCATTTTTTGTAATAATAAGACTTGCTACTTTTGAACCACTTAAGTGGCCTATTAGCGAATAAACATTCAAGTGCATCGTTAAATTGCTCAGCACTTTGAAAGCGATCCCTTGGGTCGGCAGATGTGGCTTTTTCAATTACTGCCTCAAATTCAGTATTGAGCATATGGTGCTGAAACATAAACGCCATTACTTTACCCAGCGCATATATGTCATCGGTAACTTTTGCCTGGTTGCCACTTTGTTGTTGTGGACTAGCATAATCGTTGCTGACGGCGGTTAGTTGTTGGTTATCTGGATGGCTTAACGAGTGTGAAATACCAAAATCGAGTAACTTTGGTTGGTTGTGTTCATCTACAATAATATTCGACGGTTTAATGTCAGCGTGAATAATACCGCACTGATGTGCTTCAAACAGCGCACTACAAAGTTTCATTAATATTGAAAGGTAGGCGTGAGTAGTGTGCGATAAATTCTGTCTATTTGATAACGTTGCTTCAGACAATGGAGCACCATCAATGTATTCCATCACCAAATAAGGTACGTCTTCTTCAGTGACATCGACGGTATAAATTTTCGCGATGTTAGGGTGGTTTAAATTGGCTAAATGCTGCGCTTCTTTTTGTATAAAGTTATCACCCGCTAAATCTGCAATTGATGCGAAAACAAACTTAACGGCGACTTTTTGTTCTATCAACCCATCATTTCGCTGACCTAAATACACCGCGCCCATTCCGCCTTCGCCAAGCTTTTGCTTCAGCAGATAAGGGCCGACTTGTTTACCTTCTAAGGATTTCGCGTGATTATCATCACATAGTAAATCGGCTTGAGCCCCCACTAACTGTGTGAAGCCACTTCGTTGTTGATTCGCATAATGTGCATCGATCAATGCCAAGGTTTCAGCAAATATTGGGGCTTCTTTGGGACATAACTGCGACAAATTTTCGCGCATTTTAGCTTCATCCAACCCAATAAGGTGCTGAAAAAAGAGTAAGGCATTTTCAAACTTCATGAATAGCTCTTATGGTTTAACTGAACAACATTAAGGCGGGGTGAACTATGCGGCTTCGCACTGAACCCTAAGGTAAGCTTTTGCCGCCGACAATTCGTTGTAAACCGTTGACTCGCTTAAATTGAGTTGAGAGGTTATTTCCCCTACATTTTGCCCTAGATAATAGTGAAGAAGCGCTATTTGGTAACAACGCTTAGATACATTTTCGAGTGAAGATAACGCATTGTCGAAACTAAGATATAAACCTGAGTCGATAGAAGCGTCGGTTATCTGTACCACGTCTTCTAAATCGTTAGTGCGTTTTTTCGCAGAGCGCTTTTTAATTTCATCTTGCAACATCCAGCGCACAAACACCGCGAGAGAAGCATAAAACTGCTGCCTGTTTTCAAAGATTTCATCAGGAGCAGTCAGTTTGATAATGACATCGTGAAGGAGGGAGGTGGTATTAGGAAGCTTGTCGAGCAGGCTAAGCCCATTGTCAGACTCCGCTTTTTTGCTAATTTGCTTTTTCACCATGCCTTTTAAATGATAGTAGACAATACTACGAAGCTGATTGGCACTTTTTAAATCGTTATTGATTACCCAAGCGTTTAACACTTCGGTAAATTCGCCGCTTGTATCCCTCAAATGAACATCTTCCATACTGCTGCCTAGCGCATTGGCTAATCACTTTAATTACCAACATAGAAATAATATGGCGATTAGTCAACGCTTAAATGCACTTTATCTTAAGTAATAATTCAAAAACCCTAAACTCAACCACAGTATAATCATTTGTTATTACTAACAATTACTTACACTCATTAATCAGGACATTTAACATAGAGCTCACCATCGTAAAGCCCTTGTATGGTGAGTTTCTGATTAGACAAAGACCGCAAATAGTTAATGTGATCATCCTCTATTAATTGCCCAGGAATAAGCAGTGGAATGCCCGGGGGGTAAGGTGTCACCAACCCAGCGGCAATGCGCCCCGCACTTTCCTGCCAAGGTATAGACTCCCGCTTCCCGAAAAACGCTTTTGAGGGTAAAGCCACTAAATTAATAGGTGGTATGGTGGCAGGCATAGCACTTCGGCTTTTACTTTTATTCAGGGAAACCTTGCCTTCATCTAGCTTCTTAAGGGCGTTATATAGTCTGACAATTTTAGAACGCATGCCGCCTAATGTTAGCAATACTAGAATAGTGCTATGAGTAAACTTCTCTATTTCTAACCCCACTTCGTCCATCAAAAATCGATGAATTTCTTGATTCGAATATTCAAGAGCCGAAATATCGATAAGAATTTTAAGCGGGTCGTGGCCCATATTGTCTTGTTCAAAATGGGGGAATACACGTGCAAAGTCGGCTTTCTCTAAAATACGAATTCGACTAAAGCGCGCTACCTGCTGTTTCAACTCTTCCACGTTAGCCAGTAATTCGTTAAGAATTTTGTAGCCTTCCATTTCTAACTGCTGTCGACACACATCAAGGGATGCCATTAGCTGATATTTTGGTGATGTACTGGTGTGAATGCTGTAAATCTCTTTAAAGAAATCACGGTCGAAGTCAGGGTCGTTAACGTGAATAAACGAGGCTTGAGAGAACGCCGAGACTACTTTATGTGCTGAATGGGTAACGTAATCAGCACCGGCTTCAATAGCGGAATACTCTCTAAACTGAGGATGAAATAAAGAATAGGCAAACCACGCTTCATCAATAAACACCTTAATACCGTATTTGTGCCCTAGTGCCACCACTTGTTTCAAATCAGTAAGCAGGCCATCGTAGGTACATCCCGTCAGCACAATCAGCTTGGCGTCAGTATTCGCTTCAATAACTTCTTTTAACTGCGACAAACGAGGCGGTGAAAATATACCGTAGTCTGGGTTGAACACGCTGTCTAAATACACGGGCATAGCGCGGGCTTGCACAATGCCGTAGTGCACCGACTTATGGCAATTTCTGTCAGCGATGACTTTATCGCCTTCTCGCAGTAAGGTTTGCAGAATAATTTTGTTTGAGGTTGATGAACCATTAGTCACGAAATAAGACTGCCTAACTTCAAAGGTATTGGCGACATTCGCCTGAGCCCTGCCAATAGCGTGAGTACCATCTGAAAGTGAACCGAGGGAGTCAACACTTACTGATAAATCACTCACAAATACATTTCGCCCAAAGAAGCGGTAGAAATCACTGATGTAGGGAGAGTTTCTAAAGCTTGCCCCACCGCTGTGACCTGGCGTATGCCAAGAATCATTCGCTTCTACCACATAGTCTTTATAAGCGGTCCAAAACGGCGTTTCGTTTCTGTCATCAAAATCGTTGATGATGTAACCCAAAATAGATTCCGGATCGGAAATAATATCATTGCGATAGAAAAACGACTCCATGCCACTGGCCTGATTCACAATATCTAAACCCTTTATAGCGTCGCCCAATACATAAACAGGCAACTCTCTGCGGATCGCTTTAATAGCACTAATCACTACTGCATTGTTTTCTAGCTTTGGTTTTTCTTTCTTCTTAGCCTGATTAAAACTTGTGCTCATACTCACTTCATCAAGTAAAACCGTGGTATCCCAGCTAAATACCACAGCCTGTATTTCGCCGTCGTTTCTTACCACATCAAGGGCGCGTGATACTGAAATTGCCTCGACAACGCTCATTTCGATATCCGGTCTGTCGAACAGTTCGATGGTGGAGCGAATACTGTCAGACAATTGCTCTAACAATTCTTGTGAATCTTCAATGATAAGAATTTTTAATTTTGGAAGCATAGTATGGTTAACGTAAGTAATTAGAAATAAGCTAAAAAAGGAGTGTACGCCTGAATTGATAAATTGTCAGCGTACCTGTTTCCATGCACGGAGAAATGCATTCTTTTGATAGGGTGAATATAGATCACGGGCTCTATCCCACAATCTGCCAAAAACTCAATTATAAGCGAACGCCAATACCCTTCATTATTTAAAAAAACTTGCTTCTTAGCGTCACTAAAAACACACTCCCCCAATAGTATTAACAATAAAGAGGCAGTGATGGCTTTCGAATTAAAAATTGAAAACAAGGTAGCACTTATTACCTTTGATGACGGGAAAGTAAACGCAGTGGGCTTTACCCTTATTGATGCGTTAAATAACGCATTAGATGAAGCTGAGCAAAAAGCTGATGCAGTAGTAATGTACGGCGGTGCCGATAAGTTTTGCGGCGGCTTCGACCTTTCCGTTATGAAAGCTGAAGATAAAACCGAACAAGTAAAATTAGTCCAAGCAGGTGCCGACTTAATTATACGGCTGTACAGCTATCCTAAACCCCTTATTGTTGCCGCTGAAGGCCATAGTATCGCACTAGGGGCAATATTTTTGATGGCCGCTGACTTACGTATAGGTAAAGATGGTGAAACTAAATATGGCTTAACAGAAACCGCTATCGGCATGGTTTTACCTGCGTTTGGTATGGAACTGGCGAAATCACGTTTAGCCCCTACATCTTTAACCGAAGCGTTGCTCTTTTCGCGTGTATATCAAGGGAAGGAAGCAGTAAAAGTGGGCTATTTGGATGCAGCAGTGCCTCAAGATCAAGTACTTGCTACCGCAATGGGCTATGCTGAAAAACTTAAAATGTTGCCTGCGAAAGCGTTTGCAGAATCGAAGCTACAACTTCGCAAAGAAACGCTATCAAAAATGCGTGGCTAAACAAAAAACTAAAATGGCACCGAAAAGGTGCCATTTTCTGCTCGCGCTGTTTCAATATTTTCGTTAACTAACGAAGCGTGCTTCATTGTGTACCAGTTGGGCGTTTTAACTAATGCACTGCACCTGAAGTTTCTTCAATTTTCGCTTGAAGTTCTCCTCGCAAACCCAATTCGAAGCCAAGTTCTGCAACCACAAACAACGGCCCAATAGCCAAGCCCATAATATCGTCTACGAAGGCTGGTTTTTTGCCTTCAAAATGATGCCCAACAAATTGTAAAATCCAGCCGCCAACAAAAATACCGATTGAAGCAGATAGCCATAACCATGTTGCGCTCTGCGCTAAAGGCTGTGCGATGTAAAGCAAAGCCCCTGTTAACACCACCATAGTTAAGCCAAGTTTCACATCTAACTTTAAGTAAAATACATTACCTATTACCCACACGAGCAACGCAGGGCTTAGCAATAATGCACCTACAATTGGCGCTGTAACTTCAAAAGCCGGGCGGCTTAACAAGCTTAAAAACGCAAAAACAATAAGGGGAATACCAATGTAATGGGTAAAGATATTACGCTGATCTCTATGGTATTTAGCGTACTCACTTAAATGCTGCTCAAGCGTTTTCATTTAGCTACCTGTAAACTTTTTCTTATATTGGGGAGAGATTATCGAGAAAAAGCACTTCACACTGTCGTAAAGCCGACAATTAGTTCAAATTGATAAGTAGTGCATACCATAGTCGGCACCATTAGGGCGAAGCTCCTAAAAAAGGTTTAATCGCCAAAGCCACTAAAAATTGCCTTATCGCGCAATATAACTTACCTTTTTGAAGATAAAGATAAAACCAAAAATCATTGAGTTATAAATTTTACAAGGATGTTTCATGCGCAAGGCCATTCGCTTTAGGCTACTTTACTTATTATTCGCCGTTGCTACTTACGTTTTAGGCTTCACCTTATTACCAGAAACCATTAGCTCTTCATTCGACCAGATACTTTCTGCTGGCTTCCTGATTGCCTACTTTGTAATACTCCCCGCTGTTTTTTGGTTTTGTGTAATTAAAATCGGTGAGCAGAAAAAATGGAAGATTATTATTCCGTTCAGTATTGCCAGCGTGGTGGCCCGTTATTCCATGCCCGACACTCTTGCTAGTTACTTTGAATTTTTAAGCTGGGTGCGCTACCCCGTTATTGCCATACTGCTTATTATTGAGTTTGTGGTTATTTATCACGTGGTTTCCATGTTGTGGAAATCGAGAAAGCTGAAAGGTGACCCACGAATTAATGCGTTAATTGACAACATTGACGCAGACGATAAGAAAAGAGAAGTCACGTTAATTATGGCTAGTGAACCGGCAAGCTGGTATTACGCTATTCCTAAGTTTACAAGAAACCATACTGCCACTTTGACCAATTTATCCTTACTCAGCGCCAAACGATGGCACTTCGCTTTAGTACTGTTAGGCTTAATTGCTGTGACGTGGGTGTCTTATTCTTTATTAATTTTATGGAGTGAAATTGCCGCCATTATTGTCGCGTCGGTCATTTTCTATTGCATTATTAGTGTCACGGCGAGTCATCGAATTAGCAGGCGCTTTTCTGTTTATTGTCACAATAATCACCTCATTGTGAATGCCACCTTTTTCAATCTGCTTTTTATTCCCTTATCGCACCTTAAAGCTTGTGAAGCAGGCGAGTGGAAATGCGACAAAGAACAATTAAAAATAGGTCGCGGTACGGCGAATATCAAGCTTACCTTTTCAACTCCCGTTTATTGGTTCACGCTGATGGGTACTTTTTGTGAACGCCCTAGCGAAGTCTATTTGTGTGTAGATGCACCACATGATCTCGTGAATTCTCTAAATTCTGGTCACTTAATAGGTGGAAACTCGAGCGCTGAGCCGACTGATGACAATATTGATAAACAAGCGTGTGCTTAACGAACTTAATATAATGTAGTCAGTAAGTCATGATGCGAAGGTGTTTAGTGTGGTTAGTTGCTCAAATAGTGCGATAGATAGTAGGTAAATAAAACACCGCCTTAGCTTGAATAAGCTAAGGCGGTGTTAATTATTACGGTGTTCTTTGTTTCGGTGCTTTCAGCAGTGCTTTTTTTACCACTTAAAACGCTATTACAGAGACGTTTTGAATTCTATGCGAGCAGTCGCACCGTCACCAATAGTCACGTTGTTAATACCGCCACCAACAAGGTAATTGGTATCAAATATGTTTTCTACATTTAACCTTACATCAACTTGTTTACCCATAATATCAGTACGGTATGTCGCACCGATATCAACACGGCTGTAAGCATCTTTTAGTACGGTATTGGCGTTGTCAGCATAGCGCTCGCCCTGATAAAAGATACCCGCATTTAATGCTAATTTCTCAGTAACTTCGTAGCGGCTCCATAATGAGGCAGACCACTTAGGCGCATCAACTGGCGTGTTACCTTCAAAGTTTTCATCTTTTTCATACTCAGCATCTAAATACATCATAGATGTCATCACAAACCATTTATCGCTTACCGCACCTTGTGCAGCAAGTTCTAGGCCTCTGTGAGTTTGCTTACCTGATTGGGTGGTAACCGTGGTGTAAAGTGGGTCGTTCAATAACTGCTCTGAAATAAGGGTTCCCGTTTTTTCTATATTAAATAGTGCACCATTCAACAATAGACGTTCTGATACTTCCCATTTCGCGCCCAACTCAATTTGCTTCGACGTTGTTGCATCTAATTCCATACCAAAGTTTTGATCAAGTTCGTCTTCAATGGTTTCACTTGATTGAGGCTCAAACCCTTCTGAATAGTTCACATAAATCGTGCTGTTCTCTGCTGGGTGATACAACACCCCAACTTTTGGCAGTAAAGATTCGTTGTCAGCGCCTTCACGACTCTGCTTATCGAAGCGACCACCAATGGCAACTTGCCATTGATCGTTAAACGTCATCAAATCTTGGAAATACACACCGTAATAATCGTATTCAGTGGTACTTAAGGTTTCATCATTATTGAAGTTTAAATCTGGTTTAGCAGGCTCTGGTTGCCCTACGGTGTAGGAGATTGAATCCCCTCTTTCGATAAGCTGGCCATAATAATAATCCAGTGAGTTTCCGCCAATAAGGATATTGTGCTCGATACCACCAAACGAAACTTCACCATTAAAATCGATAAACGCGGTTTTAAATTGCCAATCATCTGAACGATCGTATGGGTTAGAGGTATAGCTGTTACCAATTTCGTAATCTGAAGGAAGTCGAGGCGATGATTCAAAACGCTGTCTTTCAAACGATTGCTCGTTGTAACCCACCTTCACTTGCCACTCTGGATTCATGAAATAGGTTAATTTAACCCCTTTGTTTTCAACATGGATATCAGTGAACGCCCACGAGAAGTCGTTAATGGTATTTCTATTACTTATTACGTTAGCATCTTCATCTAACCATGCGCCGGTATCTAAACCTGCTTTATCGTTAGTGCGATCGTAATAAGCATTCACTATTAAGCTGTCGTTAATTTTATGTTCAAGCACCAATGAACCTAGGAAACGATCACGCTCTCTTGTTTCGCCATTTTGATATTCGCGATCGAAATTAACATCCTGCTTTACCAATACCGCGCGATAGCCTGTGTCTTCGGTAATCTCGCCACCAGCATCTAGCATAAATCGTGTAGAACCATATTGGTCGGTGTCTGCGCTAACTTCCAATAAACGAGATGCCGTAGGTTGCTTGGTTACCATATTAATAAGCCCACCTGGTGCAGACTGACCATATAGAATACTTGAAGGCCCTTTAATAACCTCTACTCTTGAAAGCGTTTCGATTGGCTGTTGATAGTGAGACCAATGTTGATGTCCGTCACGTAAATAGCCGGTAGAAGAGCTTAATTCAAAGCCACGAGAGCTGAATACTTCACGGTTTCGTTGTTTAGAACCCGGTGACAAACTTGCATCGTTATTGAGTACTTCCCCTAGCGTGGTGGCAAGCTGCTCATCAATAATAGTTTCTGGGATTACTGTTACTGCTTGAGAGGTTTCAAGCAATGAGACATTAGCACGCATAGCACCGGAAGCATCACCTACTTTATAGTCGTTAAAATAGGTACCTTTTACCTTGATTACTTCTACTTCGCTTTCGCTTGTCATTGTTTCTTCTGCGTAAGCCGCATTCGATAATGCAATGCCCCCAACGCTCAGACCCAAGCCTAGACCCAAACTTTTGCCTAACTTGAGGCCTAAACGAACTTTTACTGATGTGCGACTAAGTTGCATCTTTATTTTCCCTTTACACAAAACTGACAGTAGCTTTCAAAAAACGCGATGCTACCACAAACACAAATGATAAACATTCACATTCAGATAATTATTTTTAAGATAAGCTAATATCTGTATTGATAAAAATAGAGAAGAAAGTCTTTACTAACCGCCAAAAGGTAGATAGATATAGGCTCCATAGCCCAAGCAAGTAATAACAGCAGAAGTAAAGAACCACGCTACCCACCCCACCTTTTGTAAAGCGGCTTGCCAGGTCCGAAACGGAGTATTGGGTAGTGATTTGACTGTTAGCCGGGCATTTTTCATCGGTGAGCTTTTAGAAGAAATACTTTTGCCTTTTCGCCCTACTCGCAATCCGTACAGGTAAGTGCCAGTTATACAAAGGCCAGTAAGAAAAACACCAAATACAAAATACAGAAGCTTACTCAATAACTTAGCCGTATTTCCTTGCACTTCCCCCCACACGCCAAAATGCAACGGGTCGGCTGCTTCTGAAACACGGGTATGTAACGAGAAATCACTACCATCTTGCTTAAAAACGGCTTCAGCAGAAACGGGGTCAAATTGAATAGTGTTCGCTCGGTTTCGTACCAGTATTGCACTAGCTTGCCCTTGAAACGCCACTACCCCACCCGCTTTGTTAGGAAAGCGCACTTCTTTGATACTAAGGGCTGGGAATTGCACGCGAGCAATATGCAGCATAGTGTTAAGCGAGGTTTGCGTTGGCATTACAGGTTCATTTATCGCGTCATCGGTTACAGCGTAACCTTTGTCTGTACTAGGAGCGGCTGCGCCCCAACGCTCAGCTAAATACCAGCTGCCGGTAAGCCCTATCACAAGCAAAAACCACAAGCTCCAAACACCCACGATTCGATGTAAGTCGCCCCAACGGGTTTGTCTGTGCCGCCAACGAGGCTTGCGAAAGAAGCCCTTCCACCAGTGCCTATAAATATATAAGCTAGATATCAGTAGGGCTAATATAGCAATAGAAAAGGCACTTACAATGGTAATACCAAGGGTTAGCGGTAACATTAGATGCCGGTGGGTTACACGAAAAAAACGCTGCCAATTTAACCAGCGTCCGTCACCTAAATATTCACCGGTTGTGGGATGAAAAAACAAGCGATGCCGCAAGCTATCCTTATCTCGATAGATAACTTCTGCACTGAACCAAGGGTGAAGAGGCGCGTGGATAGATTCTATTTTTCGTACAGGGGTGGCTAATTTCGCAGTTTCATTAAGAGCTTGTACATAAACCGCCTGCAAATTCATATCACTTACGGTTGATGGGGCAACCCGTTTTGCAGGGTTAGCTAACCAATCAATTTCGTGTGACACCACAGAAAGCGTACCGGTAGCTACAATAAAGCACAGCAGGATGGAAAGCTTAACGCCCACCCAACTGTGAATTGCAATCCATGTAGACTTGCTTAGCACTTATTAAAAGTTATATTGAAGCTGAGCGATAATTTCGCGGGGTTGCCCTGGAAAGTGGCCATTTCTTTCGCTAAATCCGCTTACTGCATATTCTTTATCAAACAGGTTGTTCACGTTTACGCTAAGTAAAACCGCGTCCCATCGCGTTGTCCAGCTTGCATCAAATACAGTGAAAGGCTTCACCTTTTGTGCATCTGCACTTATTTGCTCGCTCACATAATTCACTCCAAAAGCAATCGATGAGTCGATACTGTCGATGGCATATCTTGTCCACAAACCGGCTTGATGACGAGGTGCATTTACAAATCTATCGCCCGCACCAAAAGTGTTACTTGAGCTACCGTCAACCACAATAGTATCGTTGTACGCGTAATTTGCAGTTACGCTGATGGTATTGCTTATATCGCCTACCAAGGTAAATTCAGCACCGTCACTTTCTACTACACCAAAATTGATAAGTGCTGACTCGGTATCGTCATTCACGCCTTCAATATAGTCTGGGTTGCTATACACTAAGTTTTCTTTACTTATGTGGTACACGGCGAATGTGGTCATAATGCTGCCGTTCAACCATTCGTTTTTCACACCGAACTCAATGGCATCACCGCTAACCGGCTCTAGTGCGGTAACATTGGCATCAGCTTGGTCAGTAGCATCAACAGGATTGAAGCTTTCGGAATAGTTGGCGTACATCGACATCGCTTTAAAAGGTTTGTAAGTAATACCGGCACGATACGTTACATCTGAATCGTCGTATTCGGTGCCAGTTTCTTTGTCTCGCTCGTCAAACCTATCGAAGCGTGCGCCAGCCATTACAATAATATTATCTGTCAGGTGCATCATATCCTGAATGTACAACCCCTGACGATTACGACGTATGCCGTCTCTATCTAAGTCGGTCAGGTTATAGGTACTAGGGTCGGTTTCGCCATAATTTAAGGTGAAGATATTTAAGTTGGCCACGCCGTCAGCTTCATACCGAGCACGTAAGTAATCGTACTCTGTGTCCATATAGTGCCAATCGCCACCAAACAGGAACTGATGCTCCACACCAGCTGCGTTGAAATCGTAAACAAAGTCGGTGGTTAAGCTGACTTCATCGTTAGCGCGGTATTGGTCTCGATATTCACGTTGAATGGTCTCGTCATCAATATTGGCTTCGCCGTCACCGTTAACATCAACCCAACTGCGGGACTCGTGATAAGCCTGATCTCGCTCATTCGTTAAATAGCGAAGGGTAGAATTAACTTTTAATGCGTCGCTAAAGGTATGTGCTAACTGGGTTTGAAAAACAAATGCTTCCATATCTTGAAAGTCACTTTCTTCATTCGCGTTATAGGTTAAATCAACAAGGAAATTACCTTCATCATCTACCGGTACGCCGCGAAGTCGATGACCACCTAGGTTTTGTACTATGTAATCGAAGGTAGTGGTTAATCGAGTGTTGTCGCTAACATCGTAAAGTAAGCCGCCAGCAAGTTCGATATTTTCCATATCTGCGTTATTTCTAAAGCTATCTTGGACTTCATAAAAGCCACCAATTCGATAGGCTACATCTTCTGTTAGCCCACCTGTCGCTTCACCTGAAATACCGCGAAGGTCATAGTTACCACCTGTTAGGGTTATTTCTTTATTTTCGGTAAAGGTAGGTTTTTTGGTGACGTAATTAATCATGCCTCCAGGTTCACCACCGCCGTATAACGCTGCCGCAGGACCTTTCAGTACTTCTACTCTGGCGACATTGAATAAGTCAGGCACACTAAAGCCTGAGTAAGGGTCGCCCCTTACACCATCATAAAATACGTTGTCTTCGTCTCGAAAGCCGCGAAATGTCACGCCGGAATAGCTGTACTCGCTGACGCCAGCGATAGAGCGATACAAGTCGGTAATATCACGAGCAGCCTGGTCAGCAATAAGCTGCGCACTAAGTACTTGTGCTGACATGGGAATATCGATGAGATCGGCATCAGTTTTAGTACCAATTTTGGTTTTAGTATCTAAATAAAACTGCTGCGCCCGCCCTTTTACTTCAACACGCTCTACCGTGTCAGGTTCACCCTCTTGAGCCTGTCCATTAGACTCTGCAAGAACTGCAGCTTGTGGGGGTATAGCAGATTGAGCGTAAACATTAGTAGAACTAAGTCCAAGAGAAACGAACCCAGATAAGCCAGAAAGAAAAATTCCAAGTGAGGTAGTGCTGCGCGACATTTTTTATATTCCACTAAAGTATAAACGGATAAAATTTGGCCGCACTTTAACTCAAATGATAATCATTTTCAATTGCGTTTTAGGAACTTTACTTTCATTAAAATATTTATCGCGATATGTTAAATAATTCCACCATTTGCCCGTAACACTTGCCCATTAACCCAATGCCCTTCGTCACTGGCTAAAAAGTTAACTACATTGGCAATATCTTCTGGCTGCCCTAGCCTTTCCATGGGGCTCATATTGGCAAGCTTATCGATGAGTTCTTGGGATTTTCCCTCGGTAAACAAATCAGTTTCAGTAGGCCCCGGCGCTACACAATTTACCGCGATATCCTTACCTCTAAGCTCTTTCGACAAAATAGCCGACATGGTTTCAACCGCAGATTTTGTAGCAGCATAAACGCCGTAACGCTCTAATTTCAGCCCCACTACACTGGTGGATAAATTAATAATACTGCCACCTTGATGAAGATGTTTCGAGGCTAAGCGAAGCATGTTGAATACCCCTTTCATATTAACGTCGAATTGTTCATTAAAATCGTCATCGCTCGTTTCGTTAAGTGTTGAAAGCGCCATCACGCCCGCATTGTTCACCAGTACGTCTACCTTACCAAATGCCTGTAACGCTGCTTCAAACAAGCTTTCTGCCTGAGTGGGTTTCGACACATCAGCTTGCACCGCAATCGCTTGCCCACCTTTACTTTTGATTTTATCAGCAAGTTCGTTTGCCGCATCGCTACTACTGACATAATTAATCACCACGGCAAAATTATTTGCCGCTAACTTTTCAACAATACTTGCGCCAATGCCTTTCGCGCCACCTGTTACCAAAGCTACCTTTACATTTTCCATATGCCACCTGCTGTTTGAAATTTTTGAAAATCGAGTCAACTAACCTACAAAAAAGTTGGATATCTAGATACCAAAACAAGACCAGATATACTTATTTCGGGTTGCAAAGTAACTAGAAAACAAAGCGTCGCGATTATTGAGGTTATCTTGCCTTAGCACCACTTAATGCAAATTTTGTAAATAAAAATGATTTCCATTTGCACTAAATGATTTTAAACTTTATTCTAGCTCCACTTTAAAACATGCTGTTCAAAACAGCGTACGAAAAATATAAATGTATTTGCAAGGAGCAACAAAGGTGAATGCTGCAATTCTCATGGGGACGCTAGGCTGTTTGCTGGCTAATCTAGTGTTTTACGCAGGCTGTCCGAACCAACAATGGTTTAAGAAAAGGCCACTATCATTTAATACCACACTGTTAATTGCCTTGGCGCTATTGATCTTAAGCACGGCAATATTCAGCTTCACGTTTTCATTACCTGCCGCCATCTATACCGTTATTACGCTGTGTATGCTGCTGTTGGGAACCATTCCTTTCTTTACCCGTTACACCGCGCCTCTTAAATCTGGACGCTCTCGCGGTACAGGGCTCACTAGAGATGAAAGTTACACTACCTTTAAGGCGCACTGGTGGTTAAAAACTACTGGTGCAACATTAATTAGTTTTCCCTTTGCACTATTCACTAGCAGTTTAATTAGTTTTCTTTTTCTTTCTCACACACCTCTTGATGTGAAGAGCCAATTTTTAATGTGGCTGATAGTCCCTTTTTGGTTAACCCCGTTAAGCCTTATCTTTTTTGCTAAAAAACCTTGGCTTCCGTTGGCTCTGCTGACGCTTATTACACTGTTTGAATTTACCGTTTTACAGGTTCTGGGGTAACACTAATGAAATTACAGAATTATAAAAGTTATCAGCAAGTACACATTTGGACCGGCATTATTTCAGGCTTACTGTTATTCATTTGCTTTGTGGCCGGTGCGTTAACCATGTTCAAGGCGCCACTAAACGTATGGGCTATGCACGAAAAAAATGCGCTACCAGCTATTGAACTAAACCAATATGACAGCCTAATTAAAACCGTTTTACAGACTCACCCCGACGCTAGCAGAGAGATGACGGTTTATCTTCCTTCTGCCCAGCCAAACCATGCCCCAGTTACTTGGACTATTGAAGACGAAGCCACACATACACACACCTTTTGGCATGCTTCATTAGATAGCTCAGGGGAATTGGTAAGCAAACAAACTCATATTTCAGCTATTGGCGATTTTCTCGATCATATACACCGTACCGCGGGTATTCCTGGCGGCGATGATCATGATGCGTTAGGCATTTTCGTGATGGGATTTGTATCGATTTTGTACTTTGTGGCCATAGTGTCAGGTTTAATCATTTTCCTACCCACATGGTTTAAAGATTTATTTAGCTTACGGAAAAAGAAGAACGGAAAAAGATTTTGGGTCGATTTTCATAATATTCTGGGCATTACCGCTTTGCCTTTTCATATTATTATTGCCATCACTACCGTGGTCTTTGCTTACCACGACATTCTATATGGCAGCATGCAACAATGGGTTTATAAAGACAGCCCTATGTTTAACCGCCCCGCTCCTACCGAGATGGACCGAGGCGTTGATAATCTAATTTCAATTGCCCAGCTCACCAAAGAAATTACCGATATTGAACCCGAATTCGAGATTGCAGAGCTTCGCTTTGCAGGCCTAGGGACTCCCCGTGCAAGGGTGCTAGTAGGTGGAGAGTTAGTAGGAGAAATAATACGTGGGCCCGATTACGCTTTCTGGGTTACCGATCCCTACACTGCCTCTTCAGGTTATACCGCGATGCTACCGTCTATTTCTGGTGTGCCGGGCAAGGTCGTGAATAGTTTCTTTACCCTGCACTTTGGCGGATTTGGTGGCGCGTTTATTCACTGGGTTTACTTTGCTATGGGCTTAAGCGGCGCACTGTTATTTCTAACGGGCAATGTGGTTTGGGTTGAATCCAGGCGCAAAAAACAAATTCAGAATAAAGCTCCGGCAGAGCAAAGACGCTCAGTTCGTATTATGGCACGGCTTACCATTGGCGTGTGTGCCGGTGCGGTTGTAGGTATTGTATTGTCATTGCTAGCAGCGAAAGTGTTCTCAATCGATAACCCCAATATTCGTACTTATCAGCTTATCGCTTATTACATCGGTTTTTTCACGCCTGTACTTTACAGCTTCGTTGTGACGCCAATAAAAGCCGCTATCGATTCACTCTACCTATCGAGCTTGCTGCTCCTTGCCACTATTGGCATTACCCTTTATTTCAGCAGCAGTAGTTTATCTGCAAGCATTGATATTGGGGTTTGCTTAGTGTCAGCAATCATATTGCTCACACTTCTATTTACCGCCCGTCATTTACAAAACCGCCGTTCGGCTATTCCTATCGACTCGGTGTGGGCTTAACCAGATAACAAGATACTTAGGAAAATTGCAAATGAGATGAGTATTTTCACCTTGTAGGTCTTTGCGCTAGCCGTTGGCGCAACTTACCCACTGTAAACCGCACTTTTGCACCAAGACCTTAAGAATAAGAGCACCTTTGAAGGTTGCCACATTACTCATTTACACTGACTTAAAGGAAAATTACTATGACTTTCTGCTCAACAGAAAACGTATCAAATAGAAAATCCACACGGCTATCAACAAGGCTGTTACCAAGTACATCTTTGCTAGCACTCGCCATTTCCTCTGCCATAAGCGGCGTGCATGCACAAGAGATACAAACCCCAGATAGAGATATTACTGATATTGAAAAGATTGTGGTTATTGGTGAAAAAGCGAATCGCTCATTAAAAGACTCAACTACATCGATTTCCGTTTTAAATGAAGAGGCTATTAATAACACCCAATATAAATCGGTGTCTGATGCCATATCTGATATTGCAAATGTCGTGGTTCAAACAGGCTCTTTACCTGATATTCGAGGTGTGTCAGGCAATGGTGCAGCGGGTGGATTTAATTCTATATCTGGCGGCGCAAATGGCCGGGTGATGACGTTAATTGATGGTGTATCACAACCTTTTGTGGCGGATTTAACCGGCGACTCTGGCATGTGGGATTTACAACAAATTGAAGTATACCGCGGCCCGCAATCTACCAGTAATGGGCGCAACAGCATTGGTGGCGCAGTCTATATTAAAACTAACGATCCTAGCCAAGAATGGGAAGGTGCAGCGCGTGTAGGTTATAGAAATAACGACCAATACATAGATACTGCAGGAGTAATTTCAGGGCCGCTTATTGAAGATGAACTCGCGTTTCGTTTGAGCGTTCAAAACTTGAATGCCGATACTATTACCGATGGTGAGGGTTATGAATCTAACCCACCAGACTATGATATTGATAAAATTGAAACCCAGCGCGTACGTGGTAAATTACTTTGGACACCATCTGATGATTTATCTTTCACGCTGTCTCATACCTACAATAATGAAGAAGGCGATACTGGCCGCGTTTATTATGCGCTAGAGAATTTGGAAGAATACAACCGTATTTATTATCGCGATATCAGCACAGAATCTTCGACAACTGCGTTGAATACCCAGTACGTGATTTCTGACAATGTATCTTTAGACCTGCTCATTTCATTCATGGATTACAAGTGGGGCTTTGATTCTTACGAAGCCTCTGACGATGCTGAGCAAACCCTAATTTTTGATGAAACCAATGTAACGGTAGATGCAAAAATTAACTTTGCCTTACCGAGTAACAACATTGATGGTTTTGTTGGTTTGTATTATTTCGAGCGTGAGCAAGATATTTTAAGCACAGGCGCTTACCCCTACTACGGTAGCGATGAAAGCGAATCTATCGCAGTGTATGGTGAAACCACGTTTGCGCTTTCTGACAAACTTAACATTATTGCCGGTGTACGGGTAGAACGTGAGAGTCAGTTCAGACATTTTGTTTATGAACCCATAGATTCTGAACTGGATGATGATACCAACATATTTTTGCCGAAATTCGTTATTCAATATGCATTTACACCACAAACCACGTTAGCGTTTAGTGCGCGTAAAGGATACAACGCAGGCGGCGGTGCGCTGAACTTTACCGCGCAAGAGTACTATTACTATGAAGAAGAGAAGGTAAATACGTTCGAGCTAAGCAGCCGCACACAGTTTGAAAATGGCGCGGGTTTTGTTAGTGCCAACATTTTCTACAACGACTACGATGGCTTTCAAGCACTAAGCTCTACACGCTTCATTACCAATATGCCAAGTGTGGCGACATACGGCGCTGAGTTAGAAGTACATGCCAACGTAACAGATAGCATAGAAGTGAACGCTGGAATGGGGTTTCTCCAATCAGAGATTAAGGATGCCGGTGCGGATTACACCGATGCGCAGGGCAATGAATTAAACTCAGCCCCAAGCTTTAACGCTAATGTAGATGCCAAATATTGGGTGACAGATGCCATCAGCGTTGGCGGCTCTGTTCGTTACATTGGCGAATACTTTGGCGACTTCACCAATACCGCAGAACGGGTTGCCGGCGATTATACAATAGCCCGCTTCACCGCTAACTATACCTCTGACAACTGGCTGCTTACTGCGTATTTAGATAACGCGTTCGATGAAACCGCATTAGTTTCGCAAGAGCCTGTTAGCACACGTTATCCTAGCGGTTATGCCGCAGTTGTCGATCCTAGAACTGTTGGCGTATCGGCTACTTATCGCTTTTAGTCTTTAGCTTTAGCTTTAGCTTTAGCTTTAGCTTTAGCTTTAGTAGATAGGAAAACCGGTATAAATACTAAAGGGCATCAAATGATGCCCTTTTTACGTTCGGTTATTTGTTCTTCTATTTTAAATCTTTCGTATGTTTTTGTGTCTGTATCAACAAACGTCAACTCCCCATTTAAATCATAAACCTCAGTACTAGTAACAATCACAAAACTCTTGATAGTGGTAAAAGTACTCACAGTGGTTAACACACTTCCTCCATCCGCCAAAGACGTGGTGGTCGTTGATATATCAGTGCCAGTAGGCACTGCAGTGACGGGGTTCTCAGTTGCTGGAAGCTCCGTGATGTTAGGACTTAGTGTTTCTTCAAGTGATACGGTTTCAACATATATCGCCTCCCCGTCGGCGTTATACCCTGTCACGGTTAACGTATTCCCCGATCGCTCTGCGGTTACACAATTAAATGAACACGCAAACACATGATGGCTAAATAAACCGCTACTTAATAACAAAACACACAAAGTTAAATGCTTCATTTCACGCTCCTTAGTACACAGTCATGTTCAAATATTATACTGAAAAATGTTGAGCGAATTCTATTTACTAAAGATTTACATCTATTAATGAAAGCGTTACTGCGAAATGGCAAAATTTATTATTCTCTATTTTTTAGTTTCTATTTATTACTCTCTAGGTACTAGCCCTTAGGTACCACCCCCTAGAGGCTGCATCAAACACTATTAGGCAGATTCGAGCTTTAGTATTTACTAATACAATTAATGTTCGTATATTTGCTTCAGTATTTTTTGGAAACTAACCTTCCGTGTAATTGCTTGTAAAATCAGAATATCTTCAGTAAGCCGTTTTGCGGTAGACCACCTACAAGCTAGAGACTTATTGCGACAAGCTTGTGATTGAGGAACGCCAACATTCTACTTAATGAAAAGGCTATTATTTAGCTATATTCATTTTAGCCATGTTTTCAGCTGTAACCTTACAAAAGACGGTAAGAGATAAACAAGAAGGCCTACCAACTACCACTGTTTTCGTTGGTATGTGTTGGGCAGCTTTTTTTAGTGCAGTTGCCCTGCTGGGTATAGGTCTTTTTAATGCCGACATGTTTCTAAGTGAAAAAGGATTTTACGGTATGGCATTTATACTTAGCTTATTTTCTATCATTACCGTTCAGAAAAATATCCGCGATTTAACCAATGAAAATGGAAGCACTTTATCATCAGCTTACCCTGGGGTAGCGAATAGTATTGATGTAGCGCTGGAAACCACAGATATAGTGGGCGAGTAAATCGAAATGGGGGCAGAGTACTTTACTGGTTACTAATATACTCTGCCTCTACTATTTATGGCTCTAATTCCGAAAGTAAGAATCTATTCTTCCACTTGTAGGCTGCCAACATGCCGACAAATAATGCTTCTCCACTGCAGCTCTTATCTTTTTAACTTGCACTCAGTAACTTAGAAATTCTGCTAATTCTTACAGCGATGTCGGTGTACATTTCGTCTTCTTCACCTATCAGCCCGTTTATTTCATTAAGCGTATTTAAAGCTTCTGGCAGGGCGCCACTCTTTTCATAGGCCAATGCGAGCGTAGCCATATATTCAATATCTCTAGGGTGTTGTTCTAACAGCGCGTGTAAATATTTGATGGCTTCATTAGGGTTATTACGCTCGTGCAGTTCGTATAGCGCTGCATCAGATAGTTGCCAGTCTTTAGCCTCCATATGATAACCATACATGTCGCTTAATGATGCAAAGTGAGCAGCAACTGCATTGTATCCAGATAAATAAGCTTCATAAGGCACATCCCATGATGGGTAGAGGTGCCTAAAAGCGTGATAGGTACCAATAATTTGGGTTACTTGGTGGGGCTCTTGTGAAAAGTAATCACTTTTATAGCGAAGACCTTTAGGTGTGTGTTGGCTTAAGGCGCTATCAATAAACTTAATACCTTCTAGCATTGCTTTACCCTCTGGAGATTTAACTTCCGCATTCCCTTCATTCCCAATATTCAGGTAAAGCACACTGTGATTACTTTGTTGTTTAGCGGTGAATGATACTAGGGATTTAGCCACTAACTTCTCATCCCAAAACAAACTAGGACTAAATGCAAAATAGGCGTCAAAAAGGTCTGGTGCTGAATAAAATGCGTGGGCCACTAGCAGGCCGCCGAAAGAGTGCCCAGAAAATATTCTGTAATCTTCGGTTCTAAAATTAGCATCTACGTAGGGAATAACTTCCGCTTCAATAAATTTCAGATATGCACCTGCGCCACCACTATTTTCTGCATATTTGCGGTCGTTGGTGGGGGTAAAATCTCTGTCTCTATCATTTGTAGACACCCCAACAATAATCATTTGAGGCGCATTATTGTAACCAATTAAGGGGTCGAGAATACCGGAATTCAATGTGATACCTACAGGCGCATCTAATAGATACAGCACTGGATAGGCATAGTCAGCATTCTTGTGGTAATAAAGGGGAAGCTGAATAAACAGCGAAAGCTGCTCGTTTAACACTTTAGAGAAAACGTCTCTTTCTTCTATTTCTCTTACAGCGTCAGCATTAACGTGTTGGGTAAACATCAGTATCAGAACAATGAATATCCGTTTCATATCGCTACTCCATTTGAGGTGTTAAGTTGCTTTGTAGAGCCGTACCATTCTTTTTTGTTACATTCTCACAATTCAATCAATGACTAAATTAATCCCCTGATACGTCAACTCTTTAAATGCAACCACCTCTATCTCAACCAGGTGGTTTGGGCTATATAGCCTTTGTACCTCTACTAGCGTAGAGCTTGGATACTGGCCCTCTCTAAATTTTTCTTTTCGCACCTTGCCCAGCTTTTTGAACGCTTCAATATCAGTGGTATAAATTACCTGTTTTACGATACTTTCCATGCCTAGGTTATTATCTTTAAGGGTATTTTGTATAAGGGTATAGATTTCTCTAACTTGCTCTTCCAGCGTAGCTTTATCACTTGCGATACCAGATAAGTAAACGTTGTTACCTGCAATAACAACTTGGGAGTAACCAATTTCTGCCTCCCACGGGTTATACATTTTTCGCTCTATTTTAGAATCAGCAGTAGAAATAGAACAAAAGAGCAATGTTGAGCTAAGAAGTACGAGATTTCGAACCAGTTTGATAAACAATTGAGCTCTCCTTAAAATATAATGGGTTACTTTTTCCGACTTGAGAAATAAACCGTGCAGCGCATGTTTTTATGAACGACTTACAATGCGCCTAAAAGCTCGGTTATAGAAGCTTTTAGCTCTACATCATCTTTAATCAACACGAATGCTTCCTCACCAACCTTTCTATCGCAAACTTTATTTTCATTGCTTTCCTAACCTTTAACAAGGCTAAAAGGTTCATCTGACAACGGGCTATTAACTGCAAATGAAGATAGCGCTTCGGATAGTAAGTTCAGGTAAAAATATATGCTTACAGTAACTCAACTCGCTAGAAAATATAGTATCTCACGAGCAACGCTACTCTATTACGAGCGCGAAGGCCTTCTTTTGCCCAAACCCGCACAGCTAACAGTTACTGATGGTATGGAATAAGCGAGGAGGAACGACCATGCACAATTTTAGCTTACCGTTCTTCCGGAATGCCGGTAGCGCAAATTCTGAATTTACTACACCGAAAGGAAGTACAATCTCAGTACCATTTTTTGAAGCATCACATCCACGAAATGGGTAATAAGATCGAGATACTGAAATGGCAGCAAAAGTTTTTGGAGTCCCTTGGTATAGATGCAGCTGAAATTAAACGAATCCGAAAACTATAAAGCAATGCGAACTCAGGGGTGAAATTACCACCTAGAAAAGGAAGTTAAAAACGCGCCAGAGACCTCATTAATAATCGATTGTACGCAAGCAGATGAACGACAAAGTAAAATTTATCATGTTCCCTTCTGATTTCGACAATAACCGATAAAGGGTATACGCGCTGAATGCTCTGGCGTACATGGTCAATAGATCCTGCACACTGCCACTGCGCCATACTAGGATGATGAAACAAGACACTTTAGAGCTAAGTACCCATAACGATAGCAGTTGTGCTGCTCCCACATGGAATGTGTATTGAGCATACATCGGTTCTAAATAATGCGTGAGGACCCATTTTATACTTAATACTCGCCTCTCAATTGGGGAGCTAAATTTTTGCTAATGTTTACGCCATAACAATCAACGTTATTTATTCGTTCCTCCCATCTGGGAGACTGAGTCTCTTTCTACTAACTCAGGGATAAATAAATGAGTTTTGCTTCCAGGTGAATTAGCGGGATCGCTCAATGAGATGGCAAGCTTTGCGGCGTATGCAGCCATCTCCTCTATAGGGTAATGCATGGTCGTTAGTCTTGGCCGACACGAGCGTGCTGCAGGTAAATCATCAAAACCAATGACAGAAACATCTTCTGGTACGCGTAAACCAGCATCAAATAAAGCGTGAATAGCACCAATCGCCATCAAATCATTGTAAGCAACAACTGCAGTAAATTTTACCCCTTTAGCAAGAAGTTCTTTTATCGCCAATTCGCCCCCGTCAATGTTCGCCGTAGATTCCGCGACCGCTTTTTTGGGAAGGGTTAAACCATAGCTTTCTAATGTGTTTTTAACACTCTCTAACCGCGTGCTAGGATCCCGATTCTGGTAGATACTGGTAACCACTGCGAATTGACGATGTCCGTATGCAAGTAAATATTCAGTGGCCTTTTTAGCACCGCTCTCGTTATCTAACCACACACACCGATTCGCCAATGAAGGGATATACCGATTAATTAACACTAAACCCGGAACATCCTTAGCCAATTTGATTAACGTTTCCTCATCTGAGTATTCACTATGAAGAATAATGCCCTGACAATCGTGATTTCTGAGTGAGTTAATTGCATCAAGTTCAGATTCTGTTTTATACAAAGAGTTAGACATTAAGAGTTTATAGCCTTTTTCTCTGGCTGAGTCTTCAACCCCACTAGCTAACGTACCAAAAAACGACATTGATAATTTTGGTGTAACCACACCCAATGTATAGGTCGTTCTTTTTACTAATGCCTGCGCATTGGTATTGGGCCGGTAGCCAAGCTCATCTATCACTTTTTTGACACGAGCCTTACACGCAGCTCCCACATGCCCACCATCGTGTATCACCCTAGATACTGTGGCCGTAGAAACACCAGCCACTCGGGCTACATCCTTAATAGTTACCATTAAATTCACTCATCCAAAGTAAACATAAATCATTGAACTTAATCATTTTTAGTACTTCTATAATTCAATAAACATAGCAACGATAGCATGCCAAAAATACAGGTCCCTAACGAGAGAATTAGCCGCATAGCATGCAAGGTAAAATCTGTTTGCTGGGCGCCGTTGTTTGCATCAAAGCCAATGGTATTAAGCACGATACCAGAGGTGACCAAAGCGAGAATACCAGCAAGCGCAGCTACTGAACTGAAAGCGGCAGCAAACATACCAGCCGCAGGCCGTCTGTGACTAGATTTATGTTCGTCACTTAGCTGCGCATTCAACACAGGGATAATCGTAGTTAACGCGGTCCAAACACTACTGCAGAGTATGGCATCTAAAATAATCCACCAACCTATTCCGGGTACAAAAAGAAACCATTTTAAGACTCCGCCAAAAATACTCATCAGCAACAATATTTGTAAGCTTTTTTCTTTACCTATTTTACGCGAAATTAGACTTACAAAAGGGACACTAGCAAAGCCAACAACCGCATATGCAGTCGACAGTATGCCCTTCCATACCGCACCCTGTGCTATATCTCCATCGTACACATAGTACACCAGCAAGTAATAATCCATACTGGCAGCAAATACGCTGCCACCAAGTTGCAGCAAACAAATTCCCATTAACCAACGCAATGCTCGATTGGCTATTAATAGCCGCCATGTTACTGAAAATGATACATCAGAAACGCGGGCGGCTATCTTCGTAGATTCCTTACATACTAGCGTGGGCAGCAAGGCCATCGCGCCAATTAGAACAATAGCAACACTCCACCCCACCCATTTGATTCCCACCAATATCGAGCTAAAAGAAGCCAGCCCCGCTACAGGGTAAAGCCACTGATAAAGCAAAGATGCAGCTTTAATAAAATAAGTATTAATTACCATAATCGACATTCTATGTGTCGGATCTTTGCTCACTTCATAGCTTAAGCTAGTGGTAGGAATAGCAACTAACAACGAAGCAAAATAAAACAGTAAGTAAGTCACACTAAAATACACTATTTGAGCGTCACTTGACCAACTCTGCGGAACCATCCACATAGCCCCAAAACTTATGGCACTAACAAAAGCTCCTGCGGCGATAAAGGGCTTTCTGCGACCAAAGCGACTTGTACTTTGGTCGCTTAAATGCCCAATAAATGGTGAGGCTATAATTCCAAGCCCTATTGGAAGTGCCATAGCTAAACTTAGCAAAAAGGGGTCTACGCCCATGGTCATTTGATAAAATGGGATAGCAAGCACAACAACAGCATTACTGGCAAAGGTCATAGAAAAAAAACCAGCACCTAGTGCCAATTTCTGTTTTCCCAGCGTTATGGTATAAGTCAAAGTAGAACGGTTCCCCTATATTCAATCGCCAAAGTGCTGGCGCCAGTATAACGCCAGCACTAAAGTACGTCATGAGACAGACTTAAATACATGCCCGTTCTGCTACTTAATCTCCTATAACTGCACTAGCGTAACATCCAATAGCTCTATTCCCCTTTCCGTCGCCTTATTTGACAAACGCTCTCCCATCATCAATTGCAATCCATTTAGCGCGTTAAGGTTTATGTCATTCTGCATGTTGTACGGCCCAACCGTGAATGGCATAAAAGTGGGATATGCATTTGCCATCAATACTGGAGTAGGTAACAGCTGTTTTATAGGTATAACGAGTGTTTGCCATTCTGGTTTAACCGGAAAATCGGTGCCCCATGCCAAACCGTCTTGCGCAATTAATCCGATTTTTACTCTGTCGTTGCCGCTTAACGAACGTACACGTATCACGAGTCCATTGTAGCCAGCCAAATCTCGTCCTTTGAGCTGATTGTTGTTCGCCAGCGTAGTGCGCAGCAATGCACCTGGGGTGCTTTTATCCTCATCAAAGTAACTTAGCGTGATCGTGGCGCCATCTTCTATTGCAGAAGACGCTGGCCATGCCTTTGGGTACTTAGGAGTAAATATTGCTTGGCGATCTTCGCCCGTATTCAATAAATTGATGGGGCTACCTGATGGCGTTAATAGTGTAGAGTAATATGTATTGGCCACAAAATCCCAATCATTAGGATGTCCCTTTTTATTACCTGGCCAAGTGAATGTTTGATCTTTTTGTGTCACAACAAATCCGTATTCAAGAACACCCGGTTGTTGCCATGAATTTTCCTTGGGTAGTGATACGCTATAATGCTGAGCACTATCGGTTTTCTGCATGGGAAGCAATGTAAAATCCCGATGACCTTGGTACCTGATAGCCAGCGACACCTTATCATTAGCACTATTACCCGCTAGCGTCACTTCAAAAGTTATCTTATCTGAGACGTTTCGTTGGCGTTGTGGTTGGTGCACCAACGCCAATTCACGCACGTGTATACTTGGCAAAAGATAGCGTTTATCGACATTGCCAACTGACCCTTCTTCTTTTTTCGTCAGTAAATAGACACCCGGCCCCACCTCAAAAGTGTGATTGCTTGCTCGCTGCCTTTTCTTTTTCTGGTTACCTAACGACATTTCGTCGACTTGAGTCACAAAAAATTGCTCCCCTAAATTGTTCACATTAACTGACATTTTATGTGTATTTACATACAATCGTGCTACTTCTCGTCGAAGACTAGAAGACTGATGTGGGTCCGATAACGCAAGTACATCTGGATATACCTCAAGGCGCCAAATTCCGTTCTCAATTTTATCTAGGAAGTAAGCTCCTGTGCCCGCGTAGCTAACTAAGCTTGAACTGCCAACGCCCGCAATATGTTCGAGCGTAGTTGGCTTTTTTACTGGTATAGTCGTCGTGCGAGTATAATAATATTGGGTTTCATCATTGAAAATACTCGCATTTTGTTGATAATCTAATTGTGTATCACCAAACACATTGCTTGCTGGATACTCTCGAGACTGATAATTAAGAGGTAATTGTCTGAAAACTTCTCCGGCAATTAACATGCTAATGGCTTTTTCTGGTGTATAAAGCAAATTTAAGTAGTGTGTATTGTATTCTGCGTTGGTATGAGCAATAACCGCAGGGTCGTAAGCGAACTGCGTAGCCCACTGAAAGCCAGCTTCACGAAAACTTCGCGCCATGGCCGGATACATTACACTTTGAGTGATGTCAGCGGCGTCAAATTCATATATCATTTTCGCTTTGTTATCGCACTCTGTAATGGACGAAAAAGGATTAGTATAGTGCGAGACCGCAGGCAGCATATTCCCATTTAGAGTACTATTTTTAACTAAGCCAGTGGGATACCACTGGTAAGCAATACCATCTACCGAACTTTTACATAGCGCCTTGGCATACTCTTGATCATTCCCTTGTTCACTAATATTGTAAAATAGTGGTTTATCACCTCCTAAGCTGCGTACCGTGCTGAGTAAAGATTCAACATAGCGAATACTTTCACTAGCTGAGGCTGTGTGTTTTGGCTCATTAAAAAGTTCAAAAGCGATAATATTGGGATCGTTAAACAACTGCTGCCCCGTATAACGATTTTTGTGTGTAAGCAACTGTTTCAAATAATTTTTTGTAGCAGCTATTGCACTAGGTTCCTGATTCATTTGTGCTTTAGAATAGTCTGCTGAAAAACCAGGCTCGAGGGGGTCGGGAGCGGGGTAGCCAGACCCCCACCATGCAACCGGTGTGATTATGGCGGTAATGTTTTCTTCAGCCAAGCGCATCATCAAATAATCAAATAATGCCAAATGCTCGTTATTTATTATGTTACCTTGTTTATCACTTATTAGCCTATCCCACACATGCACACGATAAGCATCTAGCTTTAGCCTAGCAATATGATCTACATCCATATCGATGGCCGCTTTGTGATCGATACCAAGCTGTTTAGCCGCACGGTAGCCAAAGGCGAATGGAAGACTATAATTCACCCCAAAAAGGTGGACTGATTCACCATTGCTCCATTGTAATTCACCATTTACCACTGACGCGCTTCGGTCGGTGGCCCCAACCTTCGAACTCATCAAACTAAAAATAGATAAACAAATACCGACCAACACTAAACGTTGTTGTTTTTTCATTTTTACCACCACGTTGCGTAGAAACAAATAAGGATGAGAGAGATAACTGCAGCACTCAATTTATAACTCTTTGCCGCATTGAATTCGATATCGTTTAATTTAACGGCCCCAGGATGGTCTCGGCCTTCGCCCTGAACTAACGACACAACAACCGCGATCGTTAAACACACAATAAATACGTAACCTACACGGTCCATGAATGGCACATGCGGGAGCCAAAGTTTAGCTAAAAGCGAGAGTACAGCAGAACTTATCGCGGCCGATAATGCGCCATTTGCAGTTGCTTTTTTCCAAAATAGGCCAAGTAAGAACAGCACAACAATGCCAGGTGTAAAAAAACCTGTAAACTCTTGAATATATTGGAAAGCTTGTTCCGCGTTACCCAATAAAGGCCTAGCCGTGAATAGCGCTATAACAATTGCACTAACGCTTGTTGAGCGTCCTATTTTCACATAATGATGCTGCGACTTTCGAGGATACAACGGGGCATAAAGATCCATAGTAAATATAGTCGATATACTATTGGTCATAGATGCAAGACTAGATAATATCGCAGCTAATAAAGCAGCGAAGATCAGCCCTCTTAACCCAACAGGCATTAGCGCCATTAACTGAGGATATGCCTGATCGGATCTCTCTAGCGGAGGAAGAAGAAGTACTGCTGCAATCCCCGGTAGCACAACGATAACGGGCATCAACAGCTTTAAAAATGCTGCAAACGCAATGCCTTTTCTCGCCTCTGTTAAGTTTTTTGCTGCCAAAGCACGTTGAATAATGTATTGATTAAAACCCCAATAAGACAGATTTATAACCCATAACCCGCCAAGCAATACAGAAATACCTGGCAAGCTTGCATAGTGCGGATTATCGGGTGTGAGGATCATATCAAATTTTTCAGGTAGCGCTTGTGTCAGATGTTCAAAACCGGCAAAGGCGCCATTGCCCTGCCCCAATTGCTCAAGCGAAATATAAGAAAGAAACAATCCACCCAACACCAATAACACTACTTGAATAATGTCAGTTAGAGCTACTGCTTTCAAACCACCATATAAAGAATAGGCTAGAGACAATATGGCCAAAAGGACTAGACTAACCGTAATACTTAAACTAGTTAAAGTGCTTATTGCTAGCGCTCCAAGCCAGAGAACAGCGGTGAGGTTTACAAAAATATACACCCCCAACCAGAACAGGGCCATCGTTACTCGAACACGACTGTCGTAACGTTGTTGTAAAAATTGTGGCATGGTGTAAATTTCACGCTTAAGAAATACTGGCAATAACCACGCACCTACAATTATCAAAGTAATCGCCGCCATCCATTCATAGGATGCGATAGCCAAACCAATGGCGTAACCCGAGCCCGACATACCAATAATTTGCTCAGCAGAGATATTCGAAGCTACCAAAGAAGCTCCAATTGCCCACCACGGCAAACTTTTACTGGCCAAAAAATAATCTTGTGTATTTTTATCATGCCCCGGTTTTTCCCGAGAGACCCACCAAGCTAAGCCTAATAAGGCTACGACATAAGAAACGACAACAGCGATATCTATTGATGCTAACAACATTGAACATCCTCGTTGATACGGTTTTCTTTAAAATAACTTAAGCAAAATTCACTATATTTCATGATGAAAATATTCCGAAACTCTCAATGATTAATCTAACGCCAAATGGCATCTCTTAGACCTGAAGCTGACACGCTTATTTGCGCATTTTTGAGTGAGTCCCCAACTTGAATGAGTAATGCACCTTGCCCCTTTGATGTTAAAACCGTGGACTGATTTAATAGTTTAATGTCGCCACTTAAAGTGACGGATAGAGGTAAACCATTGATTGGCACCACATTCCCATGCTTGTCGAGCACTTGAGCGTAGACAAATATGATATCTTTCACGCCTACCTCTGGCGCGACGCCACTAATATCAGTGGTAAGGTTAAGTGAATAAGGAACATCTGGAGTGGTAACTTCATGAATGGCTACCCGGACCCCATTTATAAAAGCTTCGGCGCGAAGAGTGCCTGCTTGAAATGCGTCTACCTGAAATTCAAATGGTGGGTGACGAAGGTGGGTAGAGTACTTTCCCTTACTGGTACTTTGCTTACTAATAAGCGTATCATTTAAGTACAAGGCAACTTTGTCTGCGTTGCTGAATACACGAATATTGGTAGATGAAGCAGCGGTCCACTCACTTGCGATATACACCATCGGCCCACTTTGAAATCGGCCACTTACTTCGTCTGCATCTCGTTGACTAGCAAAGAAGTAATAGCTATATTTTGGCTGGCGGTACAGACTCATGATGCCTGAAGCTTCGATGTTGTCCGCATAACCTCGATTATAGTCAAACATTACCCAATAACCGTCAGCAAAGGCCGGTACATTTAAGTTATCGTTATGCGCCTCTTGAATATTTAATGCTTGCTGAAGTAAGCGCTTTTCACCGCTATTTAGTAGTTGTCTACTAGTGCGATCTTGGTTTTTCAGCCCAGACCAACTATCTTGATTGAGTCCTGCATTTTGGGCGTAATATTCCCAGTCTCCGTATTCAGATACTACATAGGGCTGAGACGGCGCTTCATAGTGCTGAAGCCTATGCTGCCGCGCTTGTAGATAAATATCGTATCCCTTCATCCATCCAGCTGAAAAAGCGCCCGGAAACTCTTGTTTTACTGTGTTATTTAGTTCAGCAACAAAATCCTGTGGCATAGCAGATTCATTCAACGAGCATTCCCATGCTAGTACGCTTGCATGGTTTCTATCTCTTCGAATAAGGTCAGCACAACTGTTGACTATGTGCTGTCGAAAGGCTGGTTCATCATTGTAGTATTGCCAGCCAAGAACGGCATCTAAAATTACTAGGCCCAGCTCATCTGCAGCCTCCATAAAAGCAGTTGAGTGCGGGTAATGGGATAGACGAACATAATCGAAACCTGCAGATTTTATTTTTACCGCATCTCGATAGTCCGCCTGCTCCGATATGGCATAACCAACATGAGGATATTCCTGATGACGGTTAACCCCCCTGAGAAACACTTTTTCACCGTTGATGAGCAATTCATGGTTTTCAGAGAAGCTAAACTCTCTAATCCCAATTTTTCTACTCTGCTCCTCCACCAGTATATCCTCTCTATAAAGACGAGTTTTAAGCTGATAAAGGTGAGGCGATTTGGGGCTCCATAAGGAAGGTTCTATAACATCAAAATCCACCGATGCATACTCTTGCGTGTTACCGTCGATAACCCAGCTTCTTGCGCCTTTCGCAACGATGTGATGGTTATCTACTAACACTTGTTCGATACGAACACGTTGCGCTTGGCTGTATTGGTTTTGTATATGAGATTTAACATTAACTGTGGACATAGCTTTACTTACCGTCGGGTATGTCACAAAAACACCTCCCCCTGCAACCTCGTTAGCTAACATCTCGTCGGTAATCATTAACTTATCTTTTATCAATAAGCTTACTCCTCGATAAATTCCACCGTAAGTGTTGAAATCCAGTAACTTTAAAGGCTTCGGCCCAGTAATTTCGTTGTCTCGATTATCTAGATGCACACTTATCATATTCGCTCCTTTTTGGAGCACATCGGTAATGTCTAATGTGAAAGGAAGATAGCCCCCTTTGTGGTGCCCGACCTTTTTGTCATTAACCCATATATCAGCTACATTCATTGCTGCTTCAAAGCGAACTAACACCACTTTATTTTCCCAGCTTTTTGGGACATTAAAGGACTTTTGATACCGTGCTATTCCTTGCCATTGACTGTTGACGATTTCAGGCTCTAGTTTAGGCGTATGAGGTAAATCTACCTTCTGCCACACAGTATCATCATTAATGGATTCAGCTTGACGAGTCGACCGTCTAAACATCCAACCTTTATTAAAAGACTCTACGTGCGCTATCGATGTTTGAGGCAACGTTACGTCGCTCACGTTTGTCAATTGTGGCTTGGGCGAGCACCCAATTAGCAATGAAAGAGAAAACAAGAGCAAAAAAGATGCATATTTCTGCACAAAATGGACCTCAGGTTAAGAGACGATAAAAAGCACTATGACAGTGGATAGCGCGGACAAAAAACCGGCCACATAGGTGGCCGGAGAAAATGGTCGCAAAAGGCGACCTACACAGTGATTTACATCGCGTATTGAAAGCCTAATAAATAACGTCTACCCCACTCGGCATATTGTCTAGGACGCGAAACGTCATTATCAAAATAAGACTGCGAGGCTTCGTTAGTCAGATTTTGCCCTTGCAACATAACCTTAAAGTTACTGGTAAATTCATAAGAAATACTAGCGTCAAGGGTAGCTTCATCATCAATGGTAAAGATAGCGCCAGGGTCCCAGCTGCCCACACTGGTATAAGCACTTCGATAGTTGTAGGAAATTTTTGCATCAACCCCTTTTTTGTAATACCAGAGTGTTAGACTTCCCACTTTCTCTGAAAGTCCACCTAATGAAAGTGGGGTGGCCTCAGGCTCAAATTCGTTTACATTGCTATCGGTATAGCTGTAGTTCGTATAGATACCTAAGCCATCAAAAGGAGCTGACAGCATAGAGAATGCCTGTTGATACATAACCTCAAATCCTCGAATCGAGCCGCCTTCACCATTTACGGGCCGAGAAAATTGGTAATCAACACCATCAAAATTCACTACCTCAGTTTGCGTCCCGATATGGCTCTGTAAGTCTTTATAAAAAAGTGACAGAGTCAATGCTGCATCGTCAGCAAAGAAATACTCGTAACCAAGATCGAGTTGATTTGCAATAAAAGGGTCTAGCTCGGGATTTCCGCCAGAGGCTGTATTTACTGTACCATCAGTACTAAAGCTATATCCCGTTCGCATTTCTATAAGGGGCGCACGTGCCATAGTTCGCGCTAGTCCGACACGAATTTGTGATGCCTCAGTCACACTGAATCTCAAGTTTAGTGACGGCAACACTTCGCTGTAGCTGTGGTCGACCGATAGTGGCGACAACCCACCATCGATAGTGGTTTGATAGCCAGACGATGTTGAATCAGTAGTGACATAACGCACGCCCACGTTTCCAGTGTAATCAACGCCTGCCAATGTCCCTATTAGATCAAACATCACATAAGCTGCAAAGCTAGATTCCTCAACATTCCAAGAGTTAAGGTAGTCGCCATTTTCTTTAGTATGGTCGGAACGGTTATCGATACCATCAAATGCTGTGTTCGCAACCTCTCGCCAATTCCGAATACTATAAATGGCGGGCACATCGTAGGCACTGCCTAGCGAGTAGGTATGCGCATCAACGGCTGCGGAGGTGTCTGTAACCGATTGGTCCCAGCTTACAACGTCGTTATCTTTTTCACGATCACTGAACCTAATACCAAAGCTAACATCTTCTACTAGCCCCCATTCAACTTCCCTAGAAAGATCTACTTTTGCAGTAAACATTTCATCCTTTAGTTCGCGATCATTGTCCACCTGCATACTACTGAGCCCATAATCGTCAACGTTACCAATATCGTACGCTGTATCAATAGCAAGCTTTTCTCCAGTAGTGTCCCAGCTGTAATTCATTCCTTCGCTGTCCGCTTCAGGGATCCAAAACCACGACTGCATATTAACCCAGCGCGACGTTATTGAAGCCTCAGAAAACCCAAAATCTGCATTAACTTTCCATTTGTCACCCAACCACTCTATATTTAAGCCAGAGCTAATGAGTTCATTCTCTTGAAACCATGTGGAATTATTCGCTGTATGACTTCCGCCCCATAACATTCCCCCTGCTACAACTTGTTCGCTGCCATCGTCTTTCGTAATAATTTGCGGTGGGTTACTAGCGTTAGCAATATTCCAGTTATTGAGCCCTCCCCAATTACCCCAGCCATCGAACCAAAGTTGATCCTCCCGCTCTTCGATTTCAAATTTTGAGTAAAACAAATCGTATTTCACTTCAAGAGTATCGGTAGGCAACCATTGAAGCACTGTCATTGCCCCAACACGTTCATTTTCTCCTCCTTTTGTAGCGATTTGTCCGCCCCAAGGTACCGATTCTGTAATGCCATTCCCGTCAACGTCACCTTGTGCCGAAGCGTCATTGTTATATTCCCATGAGGTTACATCTTTCTGCAAAGAGGGCTGATCTTGATATGCGATCCCAAATGCAAAACCGAGGGAGTCAGAGAGAGGCTCAATATAACTAAAATTGGCCCGATACCCTCTAGAGTCAGCGGTTTCAATATCGTCTGCAAGAGGATAATCCATAATGTGTCCACTTACGTTGACCGCTCGCTCGTCTCTATCTAGAGGCTTAACAAATTTCATGTCGACTAATCCAGAAATTCCACCTTCAATGTTACTTGCAAGCGGGCTTTTAAATACCTCAACCGAGGTAATCAGCTCAGCTGGAAATTGCTCATATCGAACACTTCTACTAGGTTCACCACTAACGATTTCGCGCCCATTCATTGTGGCTAAATTAAGTCGAGGCCCCATTCCTCGAATTGAAATTTGGCTCGCATTTCCACGATCTCGATCTGCCGCAATTCCTGGCAAGCGAGCTAACGCGTCAGTTATTGTGACATCCGGAAGCTGCCCCAAGTCGTCAGTAGAGATAATCTCAACTGTACTGTCGGCTAATTTTTTGTGTTGAAGAGAGCGGGTTAGTGTGCTGCCAAAACCGCGAACTTCAATCACTTCTGTATTTTCAGGTATCGACGCTTTTTGATTCTCATTTTCTAACTCTTGTGCAAATAACGTCGGAACATGAAAACACTGAGCGATGGCGAACGCAGTTACACTCAGTTTAAAAAATGGCTTCATAGCAACCCTTAAATTTATAAATAATGTTCAGTGCAAAAACAGCACCCCACCAACGGATAACATATTTATAACATAGCATGGTAAACGTTTACCATAAATAAACCATAAAATATAAACAAATAAAAATAAAAAACTGATTAATAAAAGAATATTTATGGTAAACGATTTACTAAATTCAAAATGAAATAATACTATAGTCTCGTAATCCCAGAGAAGTGATTAACACTTTTCGAAGTTCGATTGGCACGAAAATTTAGATTAAAAGCGGGCTGCGGGTGTTTTTTTAAGCAGCGCACGGCTCGCTTTCGTAATGAGAAGAGAAACACTAATTGCTGACGGCGTTGGAGTGTGTGTTCCACTCACGCGACGTCTTAGTAGAAAAGACAGATGAAAGTCAGATAGTTCAGAGAAAACAAGTGGCTAAAGTTCTCTCCCATGTCCATTATCCTTATTCGTAAAGACAGAGAATGATAACAATTAAAATCGTTTTTAATCACTTTCAAATGTTCAATTTTAAATCAAACACGTAAACCACTTTTCTTTTTTGGCACGCTTTACGCTGTCATGCGCAGATTCGAAGCTAGTTCACTGCAACAAGCGCAAAGAGAAAGCTGCAACACATAAGGTATTTTAAAGACTTCACACGCCAGCATCAAAACGCTCGAAAATACATCCCCAAGGATCGAGAGTACCGTCGCTGTTAGCCACATCATTTGCTTCTCATCGTCATTTATCTGAACAGGTTGTCACTATCTATCGGTAACTTATGCAGATTACAGGGGGCTTCAAGGATATAAAAAGCACAAGGTTCGGCTTGGCTACGAAAAATAAAATACTTACAAACAATATCTTACACTACTGACAATGATAGCTCCTCTAGCCGCTATATTTCTTGGAATCGTGCTAGTAGTCTCAAATAAATATCGTCGTTTCCAAACGAATACTGAGACCCAAAGCGTGTTATCGTTCCACTATCTTAGGATCAGCGCTAACGCGTGCCAGTTACGTTTTACTGCAAACAATGGAGAGCCGCACTAAAGTAGTACTGCTCCTTAGTAGACTAGGCCTGGGCCAGAGGCACATGAAATTAAATTCGTGGGGATCCCTCAGACTCTGTCCCCATTAATCAATGCGTTTATTCACTAAACCTCCACGCCACAAAGCGGCTTTGTTTGTGGCCTTGCCCCATATCTACTTTTAAAAATTTCTTTGCACCGTAGTAATTTATACTGGTTTCAATGGGCTTTAAGTGCTCGCTTTTTGACACTAAGCAGGTGAACCAATCTACTTGGTTTTTATAGGCCACACTTTCAATAATCATACGCTGAATGAAGGCAAGTTCGCCTCCTTCGCACCACAATTCGTTGCCAGTTCCTGCAAAGTTTAGCTTTATGTTACTGGTATCGGGCTTCGCTTTAGCAAAGGTCTTCGCGTATGTACTAGCATTGGCATGAGCGTTAATATCAGCACGAGGCTTTTTACCACTTCGCTTGTGCTTATTTCCCTTAAGGCCAATGGCCTTGCGCTCGCTTCCCAGCGCTGCCGCTTCGGCAGATTTATGAAACGGCGGATTACACATAGTAAAAGTGAAGTGCTCGTTAGGCTGAATAATACCTTCAAAGATTTTCGCTTTATTCGACTGCTTTCGAACCGACAATAAAGGGGTAAGCTTTGGGTTTTTGTTAGCAATAGATTTCGCCGATTTTACCGATACCGCATCGATGTCGCTTCCCACAAACTGCCAACCATAGCTTTGACTGCCAATAATGGGGTAAATAGCATTAGCGCCTATGCCTACATCCAGCCCTCTTACGCTATTCCCTTGAGGGATAACGCCTTTATTGCTAGATGCCAATATATCGGCAATGCCATGAATATAATCAGCACGACCCGGTACGGGAGGGTATAAATAACCATTAGGTATGTCCCACGTTTTCAATCCGTAGTAATGAATAAGCAATGCTGCATTGAGGGTTTTAACCGCGTCTTGGTTGGCAAAATCGATACTCTTCTTGCCGCTTTTTGCATTAATCACATAGCCAGATAATGCTGGGTGTGCCTGGCACAACGCCGCCATGGGGTAACCATCTTTATGTACATTACGAACATGCATGGTAGAGCCGGCCTTAGTCGTGGACTTAGACGAAGACTTAGGCGAACTTTTTGTTTTGGGTCTGGTTTTACTGGTTGAACTTGAGTTGCTGTTAGGTGTGGAGTCTACCAAGGCGACTATCCTATTTTTAGGTATTTGGCTAAGTGAATTTCTAATAAATGTTTAGTCGCCGTCGAGGCTACAGGCACCACATCAGAAATAACTAAATAGATGAGAAAAGGCTATTTTATAACAGCATCGCTAGGGCTATCGCCTAGTAAAAACCGAGCGCCCGCCCCTTTCTCGGCAATGCGATCGTGCTTATTGTACAGCTTGCACTTATCTAAAGACAAACAACCACAACCAATACAGCCCTCTAACGAAGATTTCAATGCCGTTAGCTCAGCAATACGCTTTGTAATGTGTGTGTTAAATACTTCACTAAGCGTAGCCCAATCTTCCTTATTCGGCGTGCGATTATCTGGCAGGGTTTGCAGCAGTTGTCGAATATCATCAAGTGCATACCCCATGTTTTGTGCAATCAAAATAAACGATACCCTGCGAATGACTGAACGAGGAAACATTCTATTTCCGCCTTGGGTTCGCACGGAAGGAATAAGGGATTCGTTGGCATAATAGCGAATAAGCGATACTGCGTTACCGGTTCGCTTTGCAACAAAGCCAATACTTACTAGGGGTTCAGGGGCCATTTTAAAAATCTGCATTTAACGCTTGATCTAAAGTTAGCTTTAGATATTAAGCTGTTGCTGTCTATTAATCCACTGCGCTTTTTTATCGAAAAAGTTACCGGTGAAAAACACACAACAGAAAATAAGGAAATACGATGCAAGCAGCCTCACTTGAACACGCCAATATTACCGTCACTAACCCAGATGCTATTGCTGATGCCTTGTGCCAGTTGTTCAATTGGCACATACGTTGGCGCGGCCCAGCCAAAGACGATGGTTATACGGTGCACGTGGGATCAGATACCGCTTATTTAGCGCTGTATAAGCCAAAACAGTTTAGCTCGAATCACTACAATCAAAATGGACTAGCGTCGAACTCAAGTGCCGAGAACACATTCGATCACACCACGGTAGCCCACGTTAATCACTTAGGTATTGTGGTTGATAATTTAGACGAGGTAGAAAAAAAGGTATTCGCTTTAGGATTTAATACTTACAACCACGGTGATTATGAACCTGGAAGGCGCTTTTATTTCATGCTTGGAGAGGGTCTTGAAGCCGAAGTGGTGTCGTATACTAGCTAAAATATACTAATCTTTAAGGTCAGAGTTAATAAAACCAACTCTGACCTTGCATCGTTTTGCCTAATTATTAATTACTTAGCAACCATTAAAGTGCGCTAAAATTTTACTTACCTCGCCTATACGCCGTTCAAAGCTAGCCTTGCTTGCACGTTCATGAATGGTATGATCGCCATCTCCGTATGGGCCAAAACCATCAAGGGTTGGCACACCGGCAGCCGATACCACATTCGCATCACTCACCCCACCACGTTTTTCCAGCTTAAGGGGGGCACCTAACACGTTTTCTAGCTCGGCGATAAACTGTGCCTGTGCTTCTGTAGGCTGCATGACATCACGCTGCAATCCACCAGTTACCGCTACTTTTACCCCTTCGACAGCAGGGTTTTGGGTTACTTCTTCAAACGCGGCTAATACTCTGTCTCGCTCTTCTGATTGAGTAAACCGCGCTTCTACTGTCAAGCTGGCACTAGGGGAAATAGTATTTGCACCTAAGCCACCTTTCATTTTGCCAGCGTTAACCGTAGTGCCTTTTTCAAGGTCGGTTAAGTTAGTCAGTGCAATGAGCATATGAGCCGCAGCCAAGTTCGCATTAATACCATCGGTATAATGGTTACCCGCATGCGCACCTTTGCCTTCAAATTCAATTTGGAAGGTAGCAATGCCTTTTCGAGAAATGACCACGTCGTGATCAGGCCCTGCCGCTTCAAAAACCATACAGGCATCGTAGGCTTTGGCTAATTCGCTGGTAAGCAATTTACTATCGTCACTGCCACTTTCTTCGTCGCTCACCAAAAGCATATCTATGTTCGCGATATGGCCTTGCTCGGCAAATACATTTCGAAGTGCGGTAAGCGCAATATAGTTACCGCCTTTCATATCACATACACCTGGGCCGTAAATCCATTCATCATCTTCACGAAATTCGGTAAAAGTATCAGGTGGGAATACGGTATCTAAGTGGCCAAGTAACAGTAATTTTGCCCCTTCACTTTTTTTCGACAGATAGTGAACGTGATTACCTATTGCTTCACGTCGATGCGTTTCTACAGAGAATCCAAGTTGCTCCATCCACGCATTAAAGATGTCAGCATTATGATCTACACCCGCTTTATTTTTAGTGTAAGAATTGAGCGATATAATGGTGGCAAGTTCGGCAAAGTCCAGACTACTATTCATGCTATTTATTCCAAGTATTGATTAAAACCAAACTACGCTGAAGCCCTTGATTATCAAGGCCAATTTACATACATCACACACCTTTCAAACGTTATCATTACAAAATTCGAAATTATTTTAATTTGAACAAAAAATAAACTTGAATAGTTTGCAATTTAGCCGTTTAATGGCGCCGCTTTCGGGAGGGACTCCTCGTACCAAGACGTACCCTAAAGTCTAATATATGTCATATTTCTCATCTAAAATAGATATTTACCACCCATTTTGGTGCAAAAATTTTATTTGAGATGTCTTCTTACTCAAATCGAAAAGAATGTCAATTCATCGATTCATAAATATAGGGTTAAAAGTCGTGCCAAAGTATACAGTCGGGATGTGGATGTACAGCAATAGCGGCGGTACTGCCATACAGGCTAAAATCGTTAATCAATTACGAGATCGTGATATTGAAGCAATCACCGATCTTAACTTAGGCCATGCAAACGCACATAACGGAACCATTACGTGCCATAACGTAAATATGGAAGAGTTAGATGCGTTCTTTTCATACAATGCAGGTCAACAAACGCCTTATCAAGTTTTTCTTTATCAAGTATTAAACGAATCAATTCCGTGTCTTAACAGTTTTGAGTCTTTTTCGTTATCTGAAGACAAACTGCGTACTTCCCATCGTTTATCTCGAGCAGGCATTCGCACGCCTGATTACCGGTTATGTAATACCAAAGACAAACCCATGCTTAAAAATACCATTCGTGAATGGGGTGGACGCTTAGTCTACAAGCCTACCGATGGCTGGGGTGGCATGGGTATTGTTAAAGTAGAAGATGAGCGTTCTTTAGATATGCTTATTCCCTTTTTGGATCAAACCAATATTCCTCACTTCTACGTTGAACGTTTTATCAATTACGACATGACAGACTATCGCATCGATATTGTTGATGGTGAGTTTGTGGGTTGTTACGGGCGTCAAGCGCCTAAAGACGATTGGAAAACTAACGTAACCAGTGGTGGTTCTGTTATACGCCGTGAACCCAACGATGAATTGGTCGCGTTAGCGATTAAAGCCGCAAAAGTAACGGGGCTGGATATCGCGGGAGTGGACGTAATTTACGACCAAGAACATGAAGAATATGTAGTACTAGAAGTAAACGGTATTCCTGCATTCGCAACGCCTGAACAAGAAGCAGCAGGATTAACGTTTAATGAAGGAAAAATCGAGCGGATCGTTAATTTGATTGAGCGAAAAGCAATTGAAAAGCGCGCTAGTATGCAAGCCGCGCTAACCTCTCAACTTTAAACGAGAAAGTAAAATGTCTACAACTAAACTACCTACTATTGGCCTACTCTATTTAGACCACGTGCTGCGCTTTTTCGACAAGTCTAACTTTAAAGGTTGGCCTGATAAAATTGAAACCGTGTGTTACCACTGGGGTAACGACAAAGCTCGTTTCATTCGTGAAGTGAAGAGCAAAAATATCGATATTCTTATTGGTAATATTCCTGCAACGGCTTACGAAACGTTTCGTGAAATTGCGCGCGAATTACCTGATGTTCGCTTCTTGCCTTCAATGGACACACAGTTCGCCAACAAGTCGAAAGAAAATGTTACCCACTTTTGTGAAAAGCACGACTTGCCTATTCCCAAAACTGATATTTTTTACGAAAAAGACGAAGCCATGGCCTTTTTACGTAAAACCAGTTATCCAAAGATTATTAAAAAATCATACGGACCGTCCAACTATGGCGGCTACTTCGTACATAAAGTAGATAGCTTTAAAGAAGCAGCCGAACTGCTTAAGAAAAAGAAATACCACCCGGTTTATGTGCAAGAATTTGTTCCGATGATGGCCGATATTCGCGTGATGTTGATTGGCCACAAGCCAGTTTGTGCGTTTTGGCGTCGTCCGCCAGAAGGTGAATGGCTAACCAACACCAGCCAGGGTGGTTCGATGGATTACTCTGATGTGCCCCAAGAAGCATTACAAATAGCAGTGAATGCGTCGAAGGCTGCTAAAGCTGAATATTGGGCGTCTGATATTGCATTAGGTGTTGATGGTAAGTTCCGTATTTTAGAATGTGCTACCGCGTTCGCTGCCTTCCCGTATATTCGCGATTGGATTGGCCAGTACATTATGTGGACCTTATGCTCAGAGCGCTTTAAGAAGCCGCATATTCCTTTGTATAACTGGGAGGAACTGGGTAAGATTCGCACGCCGTTATTACGCACAATGCGAAATATTACCTTTGGTGAATATACCCCAAGTTGTGATAGCGCAGACTCAGTGGCAGTGACTAACCCTGAGCTTTACCCATTATTACCTGTTGAATTGCAGCTAGATGAAGAATGGCCAAGTGAGTCGTGGAATTTTCAAGATAATTACACGCCCAAAAGTAAGGCCAAAATAGTAACCGACTTGCATTTAGAAAACCAAGATGTGAGTGAAGATGATGGCCTAGAAGACGTCATCGGTGATGGACTAGAACGTGTATTAAATGATAGCAACGATGAGTTTGAAGTCGACGCCGAAGTAGATGCGGGCGAACTCATTTTAACTACGTCAGAGTTAGAAAATTTTTTTGCTGGCGTAAAAGGTATAGGCCCTAAACTTACAGAGGTGATAATCAGTACTCTGGGTGAAGAGGGCACGTCAAAAGCGATTTACGCTGATCCAAGCGTGTTTCTGACGGTTAAAAACATTCAGCAGAAGAAAGTCGATGCAATTATCGCGCATTGGGATAATTTCAAGACTACGCTGGTAACCACTGATTTCTCTTAGTAAAGAAGAAATAATGAAAAAACAATATACCTCGTATCAAGAAACAATGGCGTTTTTAGAACAAGCTCAGGAAAAATATCCTGAGCTTATTCGCGTGCATAGCATTGGAACGACGTGGGAAGGTAGACCAATTATGATGGCGACCCTTTCTGCTAACATTGAAACTGCGGACAGTAAACCCGCTCTGCTTTTTACAGGAACCATCCATGCTCGCGAGTGGATTGGCAACGAGTTAGCCATTAAGTTTATTGATAACGTGCTAACCAATATTGATCACAACCCATCTATACAACAGGCATTAAGCCGTAATACCTTATATATGGTGCCTTGTTTAAATCCAGATGGGTTTGAGTATTCTCGTACCCACTTCTCTTTTTGGCGTAAGAATAGACGCGACAACGGCGATGGCACCTTTGGTGTAGATTTAAACCGTAACTTCGGTGTTCGCTTTAAGCGTTCTGCTGATACCACGGTAAACACCTACTCAGGCCCAGCGGCTTTTTCTGAGCCAGAAACTGCTGCCATTCGTGATTTCGTACTTACGCATAAAAACATTACTATTGCGCTAGATTATCACTCGCAAGGTAACGTATTTTTCCCTGCGCATAAGTTTAATCACGAGTCTGAAATTGAAGGCACCGACTTAAATGTATTGTGCGCCAATATGAACCGTGAAATCCATAAGGTAACGGGTCGCCAGTACGGTATACACCGTGGCAAGCCACCTACGAACCTTATCAATGGTAGTGGCCGTGAATATTACTACTCGTTAGGCATTATCTCGGCTGTAGTAGAAGTGGGCACTCGCAACATTCCTGATTACATGGCGAATATGTCGCAAAGTGTAGATGAAAATGTGCCTGCGGTACTTTACGCACTTTCAGAAGCGAAAAATTATTCAGATGAGGCACCGGCTCGTGTAGACAATTTCACTATTGAATCTGTGGGCGTTTACGAAGCGACCCTATGCTGGGATTACCCAGAGTCTGATGACATCTATTTTGAATTGTATCGTTCTGAAACGGTGAAAAGCCCTTGTCGAGAAGATAATCTTATTGCGATTATTGGCAAGCACACGTTCACAGATGTGCAGCTTAAAAGTGGCCAGAAATATTTCTACAATATACGTGCGGTTAATAAAGTTACCGATACCAAGTCGCCTTTCAGCCCTGAAATTAAGCTGAAAACGCAGTTATCTGAAGATGAATATTTCAGAGGTTTGTTCCCATCGAAGCGTGGTATTGGTTATGTAGGCCAATATACTCTCGAGAAAAACCGCGACCATTTCGGCTACAACTCGTTGTTTGTAGGTGTGAATAAACGCCGTGGTATTTGTTACGGTGTGATTGCGTTTAATATGGAAAACTTACCGGAAGAAGCCCGTATTAAGAATGCGAGTTTCTCCTTGTATCCGATGAACCGTGTTAACGCCAAAGTAGAAAATTTTGGTGAATGGACAGTATCAATTCTTGACCCGTCAGAAATATCTGACATCACCGATTTCAACCAAATTCATCAAGCGAAGCCTATTCAAACGCTTGGTGATGAAATTCGCTCAGATAAGCTAACTCAAGGTATTTGGTCTCATTGGGATTTAAATGTGGCCGAGCGTCGCATTATTCGCAAATCTATTAAGAACGGTACCTTGTTGCTTCGCGTTGAAGGTCCAAGAAAACTGCCTCTTGGTGCAGACTCGCAAATGATGCAGTTTGATATTGGGTACGGAAAGTTTGGTTCAGGTATCCATTACCGCCCTAACTTGGAAGTTATTTATACCCTTCCAAGCAAACAAGTAGAGCTAACGCCATCATCTCTTAGCACGGTATCAAAAGCCGAGGTTAAGAAAAACGAACTGCAGTCTGGTTTCGATGCAAATGGCGATGTGGTGTATGGGCAAATGACCTTCTTAACCGAAAATCTGCCTGATCCTAAGAAAACCGTGATCACGGAAGCTTATTTAACGATGAGTAACGACAATGCCTTGCCTACATCGCAAGATATTCGTTTCACCATTGAATTGGCTGGTCTTGAAGATCTTGATTATGAAAGCGTTAAAAATAGAGAGAAAAAAGAGTTTATTGGCTACGAGGTGAGTAATGCTCAGCTTAAAGACAAAAACTCTCATAACTTTATTTTTGATAGTTATTGCCGTGAAGCGCTCGAAGATATGCATGCGAAGCATGCGCCTTTCCATTTCGTGGTTCGCTCAACGTCATCAAGTGCTGAAAAGAACATGCTAGTAAATTGGCACGACTTACACAGTAACAATGTGTGTAAGTTGGTGATTAAGTACATTGAGCGTCGCAAAGAGCCTTTACCGGCACCAGCGAACTTAAGCGTAACCTTAGAAAATCGTCAGGTTAAGCTAAGTTGGAGCAATCCGAAGCATGCCGATTTAGTGGGTGCGTTTGTGGTAAGAAATCGCTTCCACTCGCCGCGCTCCCCGCTTGATGGTGTGAAGCTTTACGCAGGTTCTGATGAATATACCTATGACAACTTTGGTAACCCGAATGTTGAAAAGTATTATTCTGTGTTTGCCTATGACGACGTGCCAAACTATTCAGCGCCTGTCAGTGTTTACTATTCTTCTGAGGAAGTTATTCCAGTAGAAGAAGAGAAATACGAGAAGCAGGAAGAAGAAGACGACGATGAGCCGTTAATTGATTAGTCATTAACTGCCACATTGTTTATGGTTAAAGAATAAAAATAGGCGCTTAAAGCGCCTATTTTTTTGTCTGCGTTTTATTTATTTTCTGATGTACTCACTATTTTCAATATACTCAAACCTACTATTGCAGATACACTAAATGACAACGTTGCGACAACTGCAATATTTGCATGTACAGACAATGAAACTGGCATCTTAAGGGACTCCCTATGACAATAATAAAAAAAGGATTACTGGGGCTTAGCATAGTGCTTTTAGCTTTGGTTGTAGTTGTGTTAGTGCGCACTGTAACTTTCACTCCAGAAACCTACCAGCCTTCCCCCGACACCACTATGATATCGCCAGATGGCAGCGTGATAGCAGAGCACCTTTCACAGGCTATTCAAATTCAAACTATCTCTTATGAACATGCTGAAGACCGCGACCGTGCTGAATTTCAAAAATTTATCGCATGGTTGGCCAGTACTTATCCTGAAGTGCGCGAAAGCTTAACCCTTACTTTGCTGAACGACTACACCCTACTTTTTAAATGGCGCGGTAAAGCACCTTCCAAACCTAGCGTATTGTATTCAGCTCATTATGATGTGGTTCCGATTAATCCAGGTACTGAATCTCAATGGCAGCACCCGCCATTTGGTGGTGTAATTCAAGACGGTATTATTTGGGGCCGTGGGGCGCTCGATGATAAAAGCGCAGTGATAGCTCTAATGGAATCTGTTACCTTGCTGCTAGAAGCGGCTTATACCCCAGAGCAAGACATCTATATTGCTTTTACTCACGATGAAGAGATTGGCAGCCAATATGGCGCAAAAGCAGTTTCAGAATATGTTGTTGAGCAAAACATCAAACTAGCGTGGTCGCTTGATGAGGGCTCATTTATTCTTGATGGCTTAGTACCTGGGTCAGACAAGCGTGTCGCCAGTATTAATGTGGCTGAGAAAGGTTTTCTTACGCTTGAGCTTATCGCAAAAGGTGAAGGTGGACATAGCTCAATGCCACCTCAAGATACGGCTGTAAGCATTTTAGCTGAAGCCATCGTCAACGTTAAAAACTCACCGGTACCTGGCGGGTTAGAAGGCCTTGGCGAAACTATGTACACCAATATCGCTAAGCACATGGATTTCTTCAAGCGTATGCTCTTTGCCAATCAATGGCTGTTCAAGCCATTGATTGAGACATCAGTATCTCAGTCGCCTGCGGGCAATGCGATGTTGCGCACCACCACAGCCCCTACCATGCTCTCGGGTAGTGTTAAAGCGAATGTATTGCCGGCTACCGCGACAGCCACTATCAATTTTCGTATTCATCCTAGAGACACTATTGAAAGTGTTACCAGTTGGGTAGAAGCTGCCATCAACGATCCTCGAATCACCATTAAAACATCGCAAGCATTTAAGCCGTCAAACGTGGCCAATAGTGACAGTCAGGGGTTTAAAAATATTGCCGCAGTAACACGGGATGTTCAGGGCGATATTATCGTCACACCTGGGTTAACTATTGCCGCGACAGATAGCCAGTTTTACTCAAAAATAACTGATGCTTATCGCTTTAATCCGATTAATCTGACACCTGCTTATTTGTCAGGGTTTCACGGCACTAACGAGAGAATTGATATTAAAAATATGGAAGATGCCGTTAAGTTCTATACGCGGCTAATGCGCCAACCAGCGCAGTGAAGCTAATTAAATAGCCAGATCAAAGGCAACGCACAGGCGTTGCCTTTGCGTTCTTAACGCTCGTTCAGTGCGCTGGGTACATGAGTACGAACGATGTTTCGAGTTGATAGCTCTGAATGCATTGGTCTAATTGGACTTACACTCGTCGACTTTTGCGGTACGTCAAAATATATTTCCACATCGGCAAAACTATCTATTACTTGTTGGGTAATTAAAACAACCCCCTTCTCGCTAACTGAAAATCCGAAGTGCTTAGCAATATTAATATCGTCAATGGCTAAATTAGCGGGCACCGTCACACCTTTATCTACGATAACGTTTTTTAATTTAGCGCCGGCCTCGATAGTCACATCAGGCAGCAATACACACCCTTGAAGTGAAGCGCCATCACCGATTGCGCAATTGGATGACAAAACAGTGTGATGGATACGGCAATTAGTTAATTGGCAACCGGTGCCAATCAAAATCTGATTGAGGTCGCACTGGCCTTTTTGAGTCCCGCCCCGTATTTGGGTTGGCGCGCTAGATAAAGCACTTCCCCAGATAGGCCAAGACGGGTCAGCTAAATTCAACATATCGCTGTTGTTCAGCAAATCCATATGAGCCCGCCAGTAACTATCAATGGTGCCTACATCTCGCCAATAGGGAATTTGGCAACCATCGGCGCCTCTGAATCGATGCGCAAACACTTTGTGCTGCTCAATAATATTTGGAATTACGTTTTTACCGAAGTCGTGATCAGATTCCAACGCTTTGGCATCTGCTTTAAGTAGCCGATAAAGCACTTCAGCATTCACTACATAATTGCCCATTGAAGCTAAACAATACTCTGGCGCATCTAATAATGGGTGTGGTTTACATGGCTTTTCATCGAAAGCGGTTACCCGACCTTTGCTATCAGCACTTAATACGCCCAGCTGATTTGCCGCATTCTTAGTAGGCACTTCTATGCAAGATACTGTCATTTCGGCGCCGTTTTTCACATGTTCAGCCAGCAGTTTTCGATAATCCATTTGATATACGTGATCCCCCGATAAGATCATCACATATTTAGGTGCTCTGGATTTGATATAGTCAATATTCTGAAAACACGCATCTGCAGTACCTTGGTACCAGCTTTCAGACTGTTGCTGGGATGCAGGAAGAATATCTAATCGCCCCCCAAAACTGTTATTCAATGTGCCCCAATGTTGCATCAAATGCCGAATTAAACACTGAGACTTATATTGGGTGAGTACCGCAATTTGATTTAGGCCTGAATTAACACAGTTTGAAAGGGGAAAATCGATGATTCGACAATGACTGCCAAACTCTAGTACCGGTTTAGCCCGGGTTTCAGTAAGTGCTTTTAACCGTGAGCCCTGCCCACCTGCCAGCACTAACACCATGGTATTTTCTATTATTTGCTGTAAATCAATCTCTGCATTCATAACTGTCTCCGGCTAGGGTAATACCTAAATCGATGATGATTAAACTGCAATCACAATTTAATTTATCTACTGAAGGAAAATTGCCGACATTGAATTCAAAAAATTCTACAACATGCCAAACGTGCTAGCGTTAAGTAGACTAGGGATTTCGGTTTTAAGTATTGATCCGTATCAATATGAGTAGTGTTACCAATCTTCGTAGCCTTATAGTGACTATAAATACAGGCTATGCAGTGGTTAAATCTTCGCCATATTTTCAATAATAATCCACACCAGTTGCTCCCTTATTTAATTGTAGTCACCATTGCTTAAGCTAAACAGCTTGTGCTAGTTTTAATGATTACATGCTTATAATTCAAACAAATAAGGAAAGGGAATGAGAGCAGTTTGTACGCTTGTTTTACTGTTAGTCAGTTTGCAATGCATGGCCAAAGATGTCATGAATATGCAGGCAAGGAGCGAGTTGGTTGATGAAATACTAGCACAACGATTCGAGCAGGTTTTACCCAGTCTTATGCAGCGTACTAATATTGATATGTGGGTAATTATGTCGCGGGAATACAATGAAGACCCCGTGATTAAAACCATGCTGCCATCCACATGGTTATCTGCCCGCAGGCATACCATGTTAGTGATTTATAACCCCGGCGCAGGCAAGCCATTAGAACGCCTGGCCGTAGCGCGATATGCAGTGACCGATTTATTCGAAAAAGCATGGGACAAAGAAGCTCAGCCTAATCAGTGGGAAGCACTTGCTGAAATTATTGAAGCGCGTAACCCTAAACGAATTGCAGTGAATGTGTCCGATGCATTTGCACTTGCTGATGGTATGAGTAGCACTGAAAACCGCAAGTTTATGGCCGCGCTTTCTCCTACCTTTAAAGACCGTGTTGTGTCAGGTGAAAAACTTGCTATTGCCTGGCTAGAAACCCGTAGCAAGCTTGAAATGCAACACTACCCTACCCTGACTCAAATTGGCCACAAACTTATTGGGACGGCTTTTTCAAATGAAGTCATTACTCCGGGGATCACCACCACCGACGATGTTATTTGGTGGCTTCGTGATCAAAGCAAGGCGTTAGGGCTAGAAAATTGGTTTCATCCATCAGTGTCTATCCAACGTGCCGACAGCGAAAAATTTGATCAAATAAAAGCGTTTAGTAAGCGCGCTGGTGAAAATATTATTCAGCCAGGAGACCTTATTCATGTTGATTTTGGCATTACTTACTTGCGTTTAAATACCGACCAACAACAACATGCATACGTGTTAAAACCCGATGAAACCGCGCCCCCTAAAAGCATAATTGAAGCTTTTGCAGCAGGAAACCGATTGCAAGATATTCTTACCAACAATTTTAAGGTTGGACGCACCGGCAATGAGATTTTGAAAATGTCTCGAGAGCAAGCCATAGAAGAAGGGCTAACCCCTGCTATTTATACTCACCCACTGGGATTTCATGGTCATGCAGCAGGCCCCACCATTGGTATGTGGGATGCACAAGAAGGGGTTCCCGTTCAGGGCGACTACCCTGTGTATCCAAACACGGTTTACTCTATAGAGCTAAATGCCGCCACCTATATTCCAGAATGGGATAAAGACATACGCATTATGTTAGAAGAAGATGCGTTTTTTGATGGTGAAAAAGTAGAGTATCTCGACGGAAGACAAAAAGTACTGCATCTTATTTCATCAGCGGAGTAGCCGTTAGTTACAACAGCGCGTTTATTTGATGCTCTCTAGTCACGATAAACGCGCTAAATTAAATGCTCAGGCGTATATGCAGTTGTTAAGCTAAACTATCACTGAGCGTTCAGCGCTTTAATATCCGCTATCAAATAATCGACAGAAGCACTATTGAGCCCGTTGTATATGCCGCGAATATGACGATTCTGATCTATTAATAATAGGCTTTCGGTATGCAAAAAATCTTCTGTATTTTGCAAGTTACCCAAGTCGTCGCTGGCGAAGTACGCGCTTTTTGCCAGAGAATAAATAGCGTCCCGCTCTCCGGTTGCCAAATACCATTTATTACTTAAAATGCCGTTTTTATCTGCATAAGCTTTAAGCAAATCGACCGTGTCAGTATTCGGCCTAATCGAATGCTGAAGAAAAAGCCTGCCACATAGATTTTATTCTCAAAGTCTTTCTCGCTAACTTCTTCCCCATCTTGATTGGTGAAACTAAAGGGCGGTATTTGGTGAAAACCATTAAGCGCTTCACTACCGCTTCCAATCCAATGCGGTGTAAATTCTTTGCTGTTGTAGTAAGGTAATTGGTTAGATAAATCGTCAGCGCCGTAGGCTGAAGTTACCGTTACTACACTGCCGCTGCCTAGCAACAGCAGTGCGCTAGAAACTAAGACCTGCCTGATTTTGGTAGTAATCAACAGAAATAACTTCATCTTCAAGCCCCACACAGTTGTTCGCTTTTCTAAGCCCATAAATCCGCCCATTTTTGTATTCGAAATTTGAGTATAAGGTGCCGTTTTGGCGCCACGCTTGCTGCAATCCTGTTGGCTGGCCTGCGTGATAGTTAAACTTTTTGAACTTGGCACCACTTCTGTACCATCGCCAGCCCTCGCCCTCGACTTTGCCGTCTTCATACACAAATGCCGAGCGGAGATTACCGTTAACCCACCAGGTTTTTGCACTGCCCTCTCGTGCCCCTGACACATAATAAGCCTCGTAACCTAGGGTGCCGTTCGAAAACCACTTTCTGGCGATCCCCGCTCGGCGTCCTTCTATAAATTCGTCTTCTTTAGCCAGTTTTCCGGTGGGGTGATAGCTCACTACTTTTCCAGTAAAAGGAGCACTGTCGTAAATTCGAACGCCCTGCTTGTTTAGCGATATGTCACTTTGATAGACGACTAATTGCGTTCTATCGCTAAAGGCTACCGCCCCGCAAGTTGCTGCTAGCCAAAGCACACAGAACATCAGTGCCTTGTAGGTTAGCGGTTTAGTTAATATCACTCGGCGTACCTTGAAAGTTACCTGGGAAAATAAGGTAATAATCGCCATTTAGGTATTGTTCTGTCGATACGTGATAGTGATATTCAGCGTCTTCTTCTGAAGCTCCGGTATAAAGGGTAATTGACGTGTGGCCATTCGATTCATCAAGATCCGTCGGGTAGCCTACGGTTGAATAGCAACGTCTTCCAAATATGAAAAAACCATCTGCCATAATACCTACCAGCGAATCATCATCGTAGGAGATAGCTTGCGGCTCCAAATGATAATGGTAAGTTTGCGGCCCGGTATGCGCACCATTTCGATCGAAACCTTGGATCACACCTAAAGATACATCCCCGGTCCCTTCTGAATCGTTGAAAATGGGCGCGCCGCTTAAGGCAATACCTATTGCACCTAATGGCGTGGCCGATGAAGTTGCAGCAAGTTCAGGTGATACGGGCACAGTTAAATCAAAATCGTTAATGTAATCTTCAATGTCACCCGGTGAGCGCTTTTGATTGAATAAGGTTTCATCTTCAGGCTCAACATATAAGCCGCTGGCATTGCCTGAATCCCAGTATGACGAAGTGTGATCGGGTTTGCCTGCCGACTCTAGCGAGACCGTACATCCATCTTCAGACAACACAATGGTGACATTAGGCGCCGCAACAAATTCAAGGTAAGCACTTGAAAGCTCTGTCATCGGTGAGTCGCATGTTGTTGTACTCGAATCACTGTCGCTCCCCGTATCTACTGCGGTTCCGGTATCAACACTTGTGATGCTATCTACCGTTTCATCGGTAGACGAACTTCCGCCACACGCTGTTAGTACCGATAAAATACTTACACAAAACAATGCACGTATTGCGTAGTGACTTTTCGACATAATGATTCTCTCTATTGATATTTGTTGTCGCTGTATTCTTACGCTTATGCCCAGTGCAAACAAACGTAAGGAACGTGAGTAATCAATAAACTAGCACAGCGCTTGCGTGCACAATGTGCATATTCAATGGAGATTTTGATGGGAAGACGTATAGGTAACTGGATACAAAAGTACAGGTTTCAAAACGAATAGCGCGGTGTTAAGGGTAAGTCGTATTTATTATTTTTAGGTTAAGAAAATGGGTTCGATGATTTATATTTCAAAGAGGGATTATCGTTCAAGTGAAGATTTTCGCTGGGAGTTTTTTCGAGGGATATTTTCTAACACCAGTAAGCGTGGTGATTAAAATAAGTTACTGGCCCACCCAGTTGCCGAGTGGGCCATGAAACTGTAAACAAACGTTAAATCAGTGAGGCTATACTATTCAGAGAATGGACGTACAACAACTGTTTCAGCGTTATAAGAACGAACAAATGCTGACATTTCTTTGTGATTACAAATAATGGTTTCGCCTTCTAAGCCGTGCTTAGCAAGTGCTTTTTCTGTACCGATTGAAACAGCATCTAAACAAGCTTTAGAAGCGATATCTTCGTTCTTAGCAACAAGGGCAATGCCTTTAGTTTCATTAGTAGTTTTATCGCTGTATAAATCAGCAAACTTTCTCAAGCTTACATCGTTACAAAGCAATGATGCACTGAAAGACTCAACATTTAATCCGTTGTCACGAATTAAACGTTTTGCTGCTCTGTAGCCTTCTGTCGCGGCTGTGTAGCAAGCTTGCGTTTCAATGTTTTGATTAACTGGGTTTAAACGAACGTCTTGAGCAAAAGCATTTAAAGACGCTACTGAAGAGATAAGAGCAATGGCGAAAGTTGACAGTTTCATAATGTAATTCCTATTGTGTAACAAAATTAGAGTTTTCTTAAGCAACGAGTACATTATGACCAAAAACTACGTAAAAGAAAGCTTATTTTGTAATTAAATTACATAAATTGACAAAAAACTATACTTTTCACATCAGTTCTGTAAGTTTTTTACAAAATTTAACCTTTTTAACAATCGTTGCTACAAAATGCGAATATATGTAACCTACATTATTGTTATCTAATATTGGATACGGCTATATCCTGTAGCCTGAAGGTACCTATTTGAAGTAATCGACGTGCTTACACTGTTTCACGTACTAATCGAAATAGTGCGAGAGTGATGGTAGGTATTTATAATGCGTGATCAGAAAGGCAATGAGGCTTTAGATACAAAAATGCCCACCGACTTTGTGCGGCAGGCATCAATAATTAAGTTAATAGCTGCAACTGGTTTTATACTTTCACGACTAGGTGATTAAATCGTGCATCCAGTTTAACGAAGGAAGTTTGCGGTCTTCTTGGTAGAACAAACGATTTAGCCTACCTAAAAGATTAACAGGTCTGGATGGATCGTGAGATTTAACCCTATGGGAACTTTCATTAAGCATAAACTCCCACGGTTGTAGATTCATATCATCAATCTCGTCCTGTTGAACACCTAAGCTTTTAAGCGTAGACAAAATACGTTCTGTTTTGCTTTCTACCTCTGGCAAAATGGTATTGCCGTATAAATCATTTAAAGGCGCATTAATCGCTGCCAGGGTGTGATTAATTGCCGACCACACCATATCGTGGTCAAACTCCCAGTCACGTGGCGCATAATAGCCTTCTATTTCCCACTCTAGCTCTGCATTGCTAGCCGCAATACTGCTTTCTGCTTCTGGCGAGAACGACAAGTCAGGGCGCGCGCCAATATTGTATGCGTCTACACTCATGGCAACACAAATCACCAAATCGCCACATATTTCTTTGTTTTGGTATAAGGCTTCAAATGCTGCTCGCTTAACGCCCATCCACCCGTGCACTTTCGAAGGTTGCTCTACAAAATGACGCACATCGTTGGGTAAGTCTTCACCATAAAGATCGATTAGCAGTGGCAAGGGGCTTTGCTCTGGTGCCTCATCAGGCATCCACACTTCATACTCTTGCCGATTATCTGCTTTTCCGCGGCTTTTAATACCGTAAGATAAATTTACCGGCCTGCAAATACTGCGATCTTCATCAACTTTATGAAAGTACTCAGAGCGCATTCGCTTGATAAAAGGGGCATCTAACCCCGCCAGCGCGGCGGTAGGATAGCGATAACCAATCTCGCTGTGCTCAACCATTGTGAGTGTAGGTATGGCTTTTTCAAGCTTACTCTTTACGCCTTTAAGTTGCTCTACATTAGGCAAAACAATACTTCGCTCCGGCTCAATGGTAAGCCGACGTCCATCTTCTGCAACGAACTTTGGGGTCTTGTGAAATTCGTACTGAGAAAGGCCTAGACCCTGCACCGCGATGTTACGATAACGCGACAATTCACTGAAAAGCGCGGTGTGGTTCCGAATGTGTTTAAACAGGGGGCGGTTTGACGTCATACTACTTATTCCATGTCACGTATTTAAGTTGGAAAATCTGTGCGTATCTATGCAACCGTTTATCGGTAATTCAAATGACAGTGTGCCACAAAGATAGCATCAGGCAAGCACCTCCGTGCTCATACCTCTTTCCTCACTTCTTTATATTTAAAAATTCATACCAGACTTCAGCGCCAGCCTTATCGTACTCTTCTACTTTTGCGCGAAATGCTCTGCGAAGGTCGACATTAACCAAAGGTGCTGGAAGCAGTGGGTCGAACACTAATCGTTTTAGGGCATTATCGCCGACGATATAATATTCCTTTGCTGCATCATCTAGTGATAAGCCTTCTATACGCTTGCGCGACCGCGCGAGTTCAATTAATCCTTCTTCGTAACTGGCTTCAAGGTTTTTGGTCTGCCATAACCCTGCTGCCTTTTTTTCCGTCGCGTCAGCAAAGTCAGATGCATTAAACACCACAGCGCTTTTATCTAACCCTAATCGGTACAAGCGCTCTCGTGTTGTTCCCACCGTATCGTTAAGGTTGTTAGGCCTAACATAAAAGTCTGCAGAGAGCTTTTTTAAACCCATTAATTTAAGCGCCCTGTCTTGTGCCCGTGTGGCCTTACGATCACTTTTTGCTAACGCGGTGGTTAGCACGGTAAGCCAATCACCACGCCATTCACATAATCTAGATTCTGCCGTATGCCAGCTACTTATCTCGCCAGCAAATTGCTCGCCATCTTTACCTAACTGGTAATAACCACGCTCCACCAGCTTAAGCAGTTTTGCTGATTGTAAGCGAGTAAGGGTAACGCGAATATTATTTTCCGAAATACCAAACAAGGCGCCTACTCTTACCGCGCTGGCTGCATCCATTTTAATACCAGGGCGCGAACCAAGTAGCTTCATTAACAAGTGACGGGCTACAGGTTTACTGGCAGGTTTTTCGGGTAACATATTGCTTTACCAATCTATTAGTAATTAAAACGACATCGAGTGAGCACTTTACCTAAATGTCATGCATTTACAAAGTATATCCTTTTTCCGCTTTCTTACTGGGCATAAGCTTTTGAAAATAAGCACTTGATAATAAGCGCTTGAAAAAAGCTCTTAAAGACAAACACTCAATCAGCTATCGAAATTGGAAAGTCATAAAACCAAAAATTACAACATTTGACACAAAAAGACACAACTAGTAATGTTTAATAAATTTTCAAGGCGAGTTTATTATGTCTGCACCTACGTTGTTCGATACCCATGTTGTTGAGAATCAGCCTCTTCCCTTACCCGCGTATAACTTGTGGCAGGACGACCCACTACTTAAGTGCGCTGTAATGGCTAATGTAACGTCGCCACACGCTGACGTAGCATTACAGCTAGATGTATTTGGGCAAGTCGCTGGCTTTGAATTAATGGAGCATGGCGAACTTGCTAATAAAAATAAGCCCGAGTTTCATCCTTTCGATCGGTATGGTCGCAGAATTGATGATGTAGCGTTTCATCCTAGCTATCACGCACTTATGAGCGCGGCTATGCAGGGTAACGTTCATAACTACTCGTGGCAAAATGAAAGTCAGCAAGGCGCGCATGTCATAAGAGCGGCGTTAATTTTCATGCATTCTCAAGCTGATGCGGGCACAACCTGCCCCCTAACCATGACCCATGCTGCTATTCCTGCACTACGACAAGCTAAAGGCTTACCAAATTATTGGGTAGATAAGGTAGTGCATGGGCAGTACGATGACCGCACCTTGCCAGCAGAACACAAGCATGGTCTGTCCATTGGTATGGGAATGACCGAAAAACAAGGTGGCTCCGACGTTCGCCGCAACACAACCACTGCTACAAAACAAGAAGATGGTAGTTACCGTATTGTAGGGCACAAGTTCTTCTTTTCTGCTCCCATGTGTGACGGGCACTTAATTCTTGCGCAAACTGGCGCTGGCCTAGGGTGCTTTTTATTACCAAGAGTTATGCCTGATGGCACCTTAAACGAAGTACGTATTCAACGTTTGAAAGACAAATTGGGAGACTGGAGTAATGCCTCATCAGAAGTGGAGTTTCAAGGCGCTACTGCGTATTTAATAGGTGAAGAAGGTCGAGGCGTACGGGTGATTATCGACATGGTGTCTCTTACTCGCCTTGATTGTATGATTGGCTCGTCGGCTTCTATGAGACAAGCGTTAGTGCAAGCCTATCATCATGTTAGTAATCGAGAAGCCTTTGGTGCAACACTTATTGACCAGCCTTTAATGCAAAATGTCATCGCCGACCTGACTCTTGAATGTACCGCATCATTGGCACTTACCATGCGGGTCGCTCGCGCCGTTGATGCCAGTAAAACCAATCCGAAAGAAGCTGCACTGGCTCGTATCGCAACGGCGATTGGTAAATACTGGATATGTAAGCGAACCCCAGCATTTATTAACGAAGCCCAAGAGTGTTTGGGGGGACTAGGTTATGTAGAAGAGAATATTTTGCCTAGGCTTTATCGCCAAGCTCCGCTTAATTCAATTTGGGAAGGCAGTGGTAACGTACAATGCTTAGATGTACTTCGCGCATTGCACAAAGAGCCAGAATCTAAAGCGGCACTTTTTGATTTATTGCATAGCGCAAAAGGGAGAAATGCCTGCTACGATAACCACCTGCAAAGTCTTTTAGACGCTTTCGAAGATACCGCCACCCTAGAAATTCGCAGCCGTTTAATTACAGAGCATACTGCTATTGCCATGCAAGGTGCCTTGCTTCTAAATGAGAGCGATAGCGTGATGGCGAACACCTTTTGTGAAGCAAGGTTAGGCAAACAGCAAGGCTTAGCGTTTGGAACACTGCCTGCTAACACACCTTTTTTAGATATTATTAAAAAGGGAATGCTTAGCAGTAGCAACAATTAAAACGGGTTAGTACTGAAACCCTGTTCACTTAAACGGGCATGGGCTGTCATCGCAGATAAGTCCATCTCAACGCCCTCTATTAGCATTTCAGAACTTACATCATTAGCGGCTGAGGATTGTCCGCAAACGATTACTCGTACGCCTTTATCCATAAGCGCACGCAATAAATCTAAGTTGCCGTTATCTTCACCTTTTTTCTTTTGATAGGCCGCGTTATTAATCACATCAAGCGTGGCTGAGCCGTGAACCACTAACGCGAGTTGAATATTTTCAAGCTTAGCGCCATTGGTGACATGCATATTAATAAAACGAGCTAGTGAATCAAATTTGCGGTTAACCTTGCCCACATCAGCCCCTTTGGCTACATCGAAGGCGACTTTAAATTGTTGCTGAGGCGATACACTCACGCCTGGCACTGGTGCATGCTTGCCATAGTTATTAAAAACGGGGCCTGCGGCAAAATCATCAGTGCCCGCATGGGCAAACAATGGCGTCGATAAAGCAGATACTGCGGCAAGTGTTGAGGCTAAAAGAGGTAACGATTTCATGCATACTCCACGTTATTAATCAGAAATAAAAAAGCGCCCTACTCACCAAATGAATAGAGCGCGTTTTCAATTCAGTGTAACTATTTACTCGCTGTTTTCAAACTAGCAGCATAGTCTTGAGCCTGTTGAAGCACTCTTAATGCATTACCACTCCATATATCTGCTAAGTCTTCTTCGGTAAAGCCCTCTTCTAACAATCGCTGTGTGATCATGGGTAAATTAACCACATCCATCATATCGTCTACACCGCCGCCGCCATCCCAGTCAGCGCCAATTCCTACATGCTTAGGCCCTACCACCGCTAACGCATGTAAAAAGTGTTTCATGTAAACATCAAAAGACGCTTTAACCGCGGGATGCTCATGCTCAATTTCCCTGCGCTTTTCTAACAAATCCTTGTGATCAGCACCTTGTTTGACCATGGCCATTAACCCCTTGTAAGCTTCTTTTCGCTCGGGGTTTTCAGGCAGTGCAGTAAGGTAGTCGCTGTAAGCATTCATTTGAATGACACCGCCAGATTCCGCAAGCTGCTTCAGTAAGTCGTCGTCAATGTTTCGCGGATGATCGTAAATTGCTTTCACGCCGGTGTGGGACAAAATGATGGGAGTTTTAGACAGCTTAATCATGTCTTTAACGGTTTCATCGTGAGCGTGGGAACCGTCAAGTACAATACCCAATCTATTGGCTTCGCTCACAAAGGTTTCACCTAACGGCGAAAGCCCGCCCCACTTCACCCCTTCGGGATCGGTAGAACTATCACCAAGCTGATTGTTTTTAAAATGTACTGGCCCCGCCATTCGTAGCCCAAACTTATAAAACGTTTCAAGTAGGCTCATATCCGTACCTAAGGGATAGGAATTTTCCATACTCATATAAACAATATGTTTGCCGGCTTTTTTGATCTCACTAGCGTCATCGGGCTCTAGTGCTAATGCAAAGGTTTCGGGATGCTCGGTAACCATGGTGCGAACAGCAAGCACCCGCAGTAGAGCGGTATCACGGCTTTGTTGATAACCTTCTGTAGTTAGCGGGCCTTGTGGAGTGTAAAGCACCCAAAAGCCACCGTCTAACGCCCCTTCTTGCATACGTGGTACATCAACTTGCGAAAAGTCGTGGCCATAGGTATGACGCTCCATGATATCAAACCCGGGCCTGACCAAATGCGCAGGCGTATCTAGGTGGGTGTCCAAGGTCACGAGTTTTCGCTGAATAGCTTCGGCTTCTTCTAGAGATACCTTATCGGCTGCCTGTGTTACAGAACTCGCCATCGTGGTTCCAAGACCTAAGGCTACCACTACCCCAATCATTGCTTTGTTTAATTGATACAGTTTTGTATTCGTTTTAGTTGTCATGTTAGAAAGCCACCGTTAATGATGCTTGAACATTGCGTGGGCTTAAAGGGCGATAGAAAGCCGATCCTACAAACGCAAACGACAATACTTCCTTGTCGAAAAGGTTATCTACGTTTAACCGTAAGCTCACATTTTCAGGCATACCAAAAGGGTTCACACCGCCTAAATCCACATAGGCACTTACCGTGGTGTAGCTATCCATTTCATAGGTTTCGGCGTAATCGGTATAACGACTGCTGGTATATTTTGCCGATACGTTCGCTACTAGCCATTCTGTTGGCTCGTAGGTAATGCCTCCTGTCATCACCCAGTCTGGGCTATCAGCCAAGGCACTGCCTTCAGGATTACTACCAAAGCCATCTACTAAGCTGGCATTTTTGTACGAGATATTGGCATTCATGTATAACTGTTTTTTGAATACGTCAGGCTGATAAACACCTGATAATTCAAAGCCGTAGGCTTCTGAAGCGCCGCCATTAATATAGAAGCTCTCTGGCTGCCCAGTGGCGGGGTTTAATACGTTACTGGCAAACAAACGATTATCAAAGCGGGTATAGAATAACGCTAATGCCGCGTTAAAGTTTTCTTTGTTGGTACGGTAGCCTAATTCAATATTATCGGCTTCTTCACCTTCGGGAGTATCGGGTTCAAAGCTAACCGCATTGTCATAAATGTCATCTGTACCATTAGGTAGCGCGTAGTTTTTCGAGTAAGACGCGAAGAGTTGGTCGGTGTCATTTAGGGTGTATACCGCGCCTATTGAAGGTAAGAAATGGTTACTAAATTTGCCGCCCACAGATTGAGGCCCATAGCCCGCTTCACCGTCAATTTCGTAATCGTTATAGTCACGATACCCATCAAGTGAATAATCTACACTTAATGACTTTATCCCCAATTCAAGCTTCAAGTTGTCGTCCATTAAGCTAATGGTATCTTTCACGTACAACTGCGTAGTTTCACGGACCGAGGTGTAGTCTCGGCGATAATATGCCACCTCATCCCAAATCACGTCACCATCAGCACTACCGCCGGTTTTATTTAACCGCTGTTGCGTACGGTGGTAAGTGTCTTTTTCTTGCCAGCCACCAAATTGAATATCGTGGGCATCGAGTTCTAAGCTGAAATCAGCAACGAAGCCTTTTCTATCGCCCCCTACTGACGATAAACCATATTGCACACCCCGTGGGTGCACCACATCTAGCCCTGCGGCTGCCTGATCTTCGTAAATACTTAAGGTGTTACTATAAGAATCGGGAGAAACACCATAACCATCTTTGTCTTCAAAATAATAAGTACCGGTAAACAACAAGTTATCTAGCAGGTAGGTTTCAAGCTGTGCAGAATAAAGCTTATCGTCGCGAACGTTTACGCGGTCTTCGTAATAACTTGTACAGTTACTGCCGGTGAACACAGGGGTAAAGTCGCTTTCATCAGCCACTCCATCTTGGTTGAAATCGTAAACACCGGGTAGTGGTGCAATACAGCCTTCCGGAATGGCATCTAAGTAGCTGTAATAATAGTTATCGTCAAAAGTCGCTTCGGTACCTGATGGCGAATCATAATCGAAGAAGTCATTCGCCACATAGCTAACGGTAAATGTAGTCTCGTCACTAAAGGCATAAATTGCTTTACCCTCAATGTGTTCTCTGTCGATGGTACCTGGCCCGCGCCATAAATCGCTGTCGGTTTTCGAGCGACTTACATAAGCCTTGAAACCATTAATATCTCCGGTTTCTAATTTAACGAAAGAGCGATTTAAATCATCATCACCAATGGTATAAGACATCATGCCACCGGCTTCGTCAGACGGGTCTACCGAATAGTACGAAGCTATAGGCCCTAAGGTAGAATAACTTGGTGCGGAAACATCGCCTGCACCTGGAGAAGCCACTACAGACGCTAAGTTCTCATTATCTACATATCTGAAAATAGGGCTACCGCCGAAAGCATCTGAACGCCCCATTGGAACGCCATTTAGCACAAAGCCCATCTGACTCAAATTGAATGCGCGCACATTCACAGAGTTTCCAAACTCATATAACCCTAATGCACCGTCCGTTTGCACATTAAACCCTGGTAAACTTTCTAACATTTTAAGCCCAGATATACCGCCTGGGGCCGACAACAACGCTTCTCGGGTAACGGCCAGCGTATTGGTCACTTCACCCGTACCAATGGCGACCTCGGTAGTAGAGATACGACGCCCTACTACTTGAATTTTTTCTTCTTCAGTTTCAGCACTGGCGGTTTCACTTTCTTGTGCATACGCAGGGCTGACGGCAAACATTGCCGCAATAGAGACACTTAATAGTGTGGGACGGAACGTTTTATTGGTTTTTATCATGAGTGTGTTTCCTGCTGTGACTGCAACTACGTACCAACTCGGAGGAAAACCGAGTGGGAGTTCTATCAACACATCACAATAAACATACCAACAACGTTAGACTTTAGTATAAATATAGGCGGCATTTTAATCAGGCGAGCAGCCACCTAGCCTAAGCAACTCATCTGATGAGTTCATTCTCAATCGTTTTGGAAGATAACCATTCACATTAACCACCATTACGTTATAGCAATGCACCAAGAGATCGCCGCTGGTAATGAAAGGTGCACCACAACAGTGAATTACTTGCCTTAAAAAATTAAAACACTCTTTAATTTTAAACAGCTAAGACATTAAGTCTGTCGTGCCGATCACGCTATTTTTACAACACATTATTGAGTGTAAAAACTGCGGTATGCTTGCTATTCACTTTTGCAATTTTTATATTGCTTAAATAATGACATCAACCAACTAATTCAAACTTCATGGAACCGAATTACGCCAATTACTCCTACAATGAGTTACTAGAGGCACTAGAAACTATTGACCATCACGCATACCCCGAGCGAGTCGATAGCATTAAAGCTAGATTAGCTACACTAACTCAGAACAGCACTAGCGCATCTAAACTCAGAACAGCACTAGCGCATCTATTCGCGGAGACTACAAAGATATTAGCCTCATACTATTTTTATTTAGTTCGGTAATTGGTGCGGTATGCGCCTGGATGCTATTTAAAGAAAGCGAAGATGATTTTAGGCATATAGTTGGCGCCTTATTGCTACCCGCTTCCCCTTTTTTATATTGGTATTACAAGAAAAAGTGGAAAATTCACGCTCAGGATCACTTCATATTAAATGAAGATGGCGTGCTTTATTGCTTAAAAGGGCAAGATGCTAGATTAGTATGGGTTGATATTACGTCCATCGAGTACTCCCGAACCAGATATCATACCAGCGTATCTTTTGATTCAAATAACAGAGAAAAACGTATCTATATTGATATACAAAAATTCCAGTGTAGTCGGACAATGGTAGAAAACTTCATTAGACAAAAAGCCATCGAACACGATGTGCCGTATCATAAAAGCACATTGTGGAGAGGCAAAAAGCGAATAGTATAAGCAAGGTCCTCATCACTCCTAAAACCCTTGATAAAAGCGGCTTATTTTAAAGACCTTGCGTTGATGATATGAGTCTTAAATTATGTTTCTTAAGCTTTACGCTTGGGAATATCTGCTGTAATGCTTAAGTAAAATAGTTAGTTTACGCCAACTTAGCGTTAAAAAATGCAATGGTTCTAGACCATGCTAGCTCAGCATTGTCTTTGTCAAACCGCCCAGTAGAATCATTATGAAAACCATGATTCGCGTTTTTATACATGTGCATTTCATACGACACATTATTTGCTTTCAAATCTTCTTCGTATCCTGGCCAAGTTGCATTTACTCGCTCATCTAATTCACCAAGTTGAATAAGTAAAGGCGCCTCAATATTTTTACGTAACTCTTTGGCTGCTGGCGTACCGTAAAAAGGAACACCTGCATCTATAAGGTCGCTATCGACGGCAGCTAGGTAATTCACCATGTAACCACCAAAACAAAACCCCACAGCGCCTAATTTTCCATTAGACAATTCGTGCGCTTTGATAAATTCAGCGGCGGCAACAAAATCATGCTCTATTTTTGAACGCTCTAGACTACGCTGCATCGCGCGCCCTTCGTCATCGTTACCCGGATAACCGCCTAACGGAAATAAAGCATCGGGAGCAAACGCGATAAAACCTGCCTTCGCAAGCCTTCTGGCTACATCTTTAACGTAAGGGTTTAATCCACGATTTTCGTGTATTACCAATACTACTGGCGCTTTTTTTTGCGTGGTTTCATTTTGGGTTAAAGCATTTGGGACCACTAAATATCCCTTACCTTCGCCGTGTCCATGGGGTGAAGGAAAGGTTTCGTAGATTGCGGTTATGTCGGGATCGTTAAAGGATATTTGTTCAGCCAACGCGTAATTAGGCAGTAATGACGAGGTTAAGAAGGACATGGAATAGCCAAGGGCAACTAATCCTGTGAGTTTGGTCATGAATGTGCGTCTGTCCATGCCACCGTGGGCATAAGCGTCGTACCAATCGAAAGCTTCTTGTGGAATGGCTTTGTTTTCCTGCTGAAGGCTCATAGTTAATCCTTAATGACACAAAGTGGTAATGCTCGGTAAGTGAACTGCTAGTTAATAACTAAATAAGTGTGGGTGTCCAGACTAATATCCGACTAATATCCAATATATTATGAAAACAGGCGCACTTTTGCGCCGTACCGCATTTATGGCGAAGGTAGTCGTAAATGTAGTGCAAATAGGTTTCATTACTACTAGGAAGGCGTTAACTTTACTCCAATATCACTATTTTGATACGTCATTATGATGTAGTAAACCATGAGGCTTGTATGGCAACGTTAAAAGAACAAACTGAAGCGAAGGTTGAAGCTGGCCGTAAAGGCAACCCAGATTTCATGAAAGGGGTTGATGCAGAAATAGCAAAAGCTAAATCGTTTCAGCAAGGCAGTGATGCATTGGCATTGGGTGATAAAGCACCTGAGTTCACGCTGCCAGATGCAAAATTGAATACTGTTTCACTCACTTCTCTATTAAACCAAGGGCCTGTTGTAGTCACTTTTTATCGCGGGAGTTGGTGTCCGTACTGTAATTTGCAGCTTCGTGCCCTACAGTCTCGATTAGACGATATTAAAAGTCTAGGGGCAACGTTAGTGGCTATAAGCCCGCAGGTGCCCGATGATTCGCTCAGTGAAGATGAAATTAGCAAGATGGATTTTATCGTATTGTCAGATCAAAGTGCCAAAGTTGCAGGCCAGTACGGCGTAGCATGGGAAGTGCCTGAATTTCTCATTGAGCACATGAAAAATGATAGGCAACTCGATCTAGAAACCATCAACAACGGTAATGGTAACATTCTGCCTATTCCAGCAACCTTTGTGCTCAATCAAAATGGCGACGTAACCTGGCGTTATGTGGATGTTGATTATAGAACTCGTTCAGAGCCGCAAGATATTATTGATGCACTTAAAAGTATGTAAGCCTATTTGCTTGCAATCTAGAGAGTAAGATACTAGACCTCGGTAGATATATTCAAAACAGCAAAAAGGTGGCCATGGCCACCTTTTTTAAATTATGTGCTGAGCAACAACAATAAAAACAAAAACGACATACTCAGGCTTCAATTTTACCTCTTACTACTTTTTTGTATTCGCTGCGGCCAAATCAATAATTTCAACGTTAGTATTAAATTTACCATTGGTTAAAGCATTGTTCATTTCATCGGGATCTTTAGCATAATCTTGTACAAAGGCTAAAATATTTTGATCGTTACAGGTAACATTTTCAGCAATATAGCGCTTGCTCAAACCAGAATCTTTAATCGATTTGTGCAATTGAATCTTGCTACCTTGTGCTGCAACAACACATAATTTAGAAGATACTGATTCGTCTGCTGCAAATAAAGAATCTGCTGCGTTTGCCATACCAATAGTAGATAAAGAAAGTGTAATTGTAGCTAGTGTTTTAGTGAGAGTATTCATCATTGTCATCCTTTAGGTTAAGTCGAAGTTAATTTTGCAACCTAAATGCCAATATTTTTAAATAAGTAAAATCAACAAGTTAAGCCGAATCAGGGTATTTATCGGATTTTAACCTTTCTCATTAACACTATTGAATAGTCATTCTCACTAAATTTTAGCCCTTTATAAAAGTGCATGTTCGTATGCCAATATTTACCTTCTTCGTAACCCACTAAAACGGTAATTTAAATAATTACCGCAACATCAACAACTCGACACTAATTGTAAATAATCTTCTGATGCCATCTCTATCAACCGGCTTTTAGTACGCTCAAACTCGAACATCAGTGAGCCGCTAGTATAAATCTCATCCTGAGGTACGTAAGCCGTCATGACCAAGTTAGTTTTACTGTCATAACATTCGTCTACCAATGCAATAAATCGGCGTAATGCATCATCCATTGGCGCTAAAACCACTTCCCGCTCTCCGGTTTCAGCAGAGGCGATGTTGATATTCGAACCATTATCTTCAGTGCCCCGCGCTTTAATTCTCTCGTATGCCTGGCCACTCATAGGCGGTACGTTGAACACTAATATGGTTTTGTACAACTTGGCTAACTCTACGTAATCAAAGTGACTACGAGGCCCTTCACACAACGAGGAAAAATCAAAGCAAACTGCCTTATGGCTTATGCCTGAGTTGCTTGTATCAGCGTCACTTTGGGCGATGATATTAATAGTTCGCCCCAACACCGTTACGCTTGACGCCACATCATTGAATGTTAAGTCGTACTGACGAAGGAGGGTTTGATGCAATTCCGCCTGCGCTTGCAATGGCTTAGGTAATTCGAAATAACGTTGAAGGTAATTAAGAGCACGCTTTCTATGATCTTGTTCACCATTAAGATGCAGCACGTGTAAATGGGCTTCAATGGCCGCGATAGCGGGTAAAAAACGTGAGCGCTGTAATCCATTTCGATAAAGCTCGTTTGGCGCACAATTGCTGGTACACACCACTACCATGTTAAGTTCAAACATGTACTGCAGTAAGTTACCTAGTAACATGGCATCGCCAATATCAGAGACAAAGAATTCGTCAAAGCACAGAACCTTGTACTGCTTACTTAGCTGCTTGGCAATATGGCGCAGGGGCTCAGACTTACCGGATAGCTCAGTAAGACGCTTATGCACATCCTGCATAAAATGATGGAAATGTTGTCGTTTACACAAAGCGCTAGGCAAACACGCGTCTAGCAAGTCCATTAAAAAGGTTTTGCCCCGCCCTACCTTGCCCCACAAATAAATGCCTTTACTCTGTGGTTGCTTACTTTTATGAGAAGCGTCTTCGTGAGCACCCTGTAACGAAAGATACAGTTGCTGAAGTAATACAATGGCGTGTTCTTGTGATGGGTCTTTTTGAAGTTTACCCGAATCGACTAACGCTTGATATTTGGTAAGCGGTGAGGACCGTTGCATACAGGTTTTTAAATGATTGTTGCCGAGGAAGATAGCGTTGCGCGTATGTTTGAACTTTCAAACTATTACACTCTATGAACACAGTGCAAAGCGCAACGCTCGATGATTACCAGCTTACGCTTAAGAGGTTTTACCCCACACTGAACTTGGCTTATTGGCTTTCTCTTTCGCTTTCTCTTTCGCTTTTTGGGCCTGCATATCCGCTTTTACGTTCTCGCGTACTTGCTCTTTCGTATGCGCTGTTTTTTTCGCATCAGGGCGGTATTTTTTCACCATGCCTTGCAATAAATTTCGCACAACTTGGTCGCCAGCCACTTTATAGTTTCTGTGATCGGGTTTTCTGAAAAACGCAGAAAGTTCGTTCTTGCTTAATCTGAAATCAGCCATTTGAAGCGCGTTAATCATGTCTTCGTCTTTGTAGCTCATAGCAATACGGATTTTTCGAAGCACTTCGTTGTTACTCAAACGCTCACCGGCTTTTAAAATAACAGGCTCAACACCTTCTTGTTTGCCACGTCTTTTAATGATTAAGCCGTCTAAGAACAAAGAAATGATTTTGTCTCTGCAAGGTAGATACCCTTCTTCACCTTCTTTTTTCATAATTGAATGAAGGTAGTCTACATCCATGTCGTAATCTACTAACTTGAAAATACCGATAGCAGCGGTATCGTTAATTGCCAAAGCAAAACGTAGGCGTCGTAGAACATCATTGTGGATCATGGTTTTTAGTCTTAATCTAGAGGTGGCTCATTTATTATGGCGTAGTTTATCGCAATGGCTAATAGACCGCGAATTAAAAGCGCGGGTTTGCGTGATTTGATTCGGCTTTATGTTTAATTCGTGTTATTTACGGTAATAAATCGATCCTAATTGGTGGTTTTCTTCTTTAAACTACTAAAGCAGCTCTTTATTCGGCGTACTTATGACACCAACAAATAAAAGTAAACATACGGCAAGCAAACCCTTTTACCTGATTTTAGTCTTATTGGCGGTAAGCTTCTTAGCTGGGTGTGCCAGCAAGGGCCCCCAAATTAACATTGATGAAAGCCAAAATTTTGCTGAAATCAATACATTTTTTGTTCGACCACCACTTAATAGTTTGAACCCAGAAATAGAAAGCCAACTTACATCAGCGATTAGCCGAGCTCTTATCGCCAAGGGGCTCAAGCCCTCGCCAGAAGAAGGGGCAGATGTACTGGTAGGTTTCCTTCCTTCTACCGCCAGTGAAGAAAATGACACGCGGTTAAATCTAGGATTAGGCACGGGTGTGTTTGGGCGTTCTGGTGGCATCTCTCTTGGCAGTATATTCAGCGTACCTATTGGTGAGCGTGTGACGCAATATCAAAATCTTCAAATCGACGTAGTAAGAGGCGATACCTTTATTTACAGTGCGTTGGGTAGTGTAGAAGTAGAATCTACCGATTCAGTCACTATCCAAAATAAACTTGGCGAGTTAGTGGCCAATTTACTTGAAGCCTTTCCAGCAAAATAAAAGTCACTTATGTCGGGCACATGACATAATGAGAATAGTTAGCTTGCTTGTTATAAGACACTCTCTTGTTTTCATCGTAGGCTATAAACTCTATACAGAAGGTTTTTTATGAAAGTTATATTATTTGCTATCACACTTTTTCTCACTGGATGTGCAAGCACTAACGGCTTAGCGGTTTTCTCTTTTTCAAATGCTGAAGTTCAGTCGTTGCTTACCAAGCAAATGCCTAATTTAACTGAAAACGTTAATCTTATGGGCTTGCCTGTACAGCTCAATGTGAATGATGTGAGCGTAAATATTGGCCCAGATAACCGCGATGTCATATCACTGGGGTTAGACACAGGGGCAGAAATTAATGCTTTCGCCTTTAAATATCCGGTACGTTTAACCTTTCAGATTGAAGGCAGCCCTTACTATGATAGTGAGCAAAAAGCCGTATTTCTCCGCAACCTTAATTTACTCGACTCAAGCGTAGAAGCAGGAAGCTATAAGGGGAATCTAAAACCATTAAACAATGAAGTGATGAATTTACTCAACGCTTTTCTGGCGGTTAACCCTGTTTATAAATTAGATATGAATAACCCTAAAGTGGCGCTATTAAGCAAAGTACCGCTAGACATGAAAGTGGTTGAGGGTGCTGTTCAATTAGTACCAAGAAACTGGAATAACTAGGCCATAATAAAAAATAATAATAAGGTAACGCATGAAAATTAGCTTAACACTGCTTCAAATAGCACCTCGATTAGTCGCACTGGGCACCTTAGCGCTAATAATGACGCCAATACTAATGCCAGCAACCGCTTTTAGCGCAGAAAAAATGGCGACTGTCCCTATTATTCAGCCAGCCCCTTTAGTGTCGATTGCCAGCCACGATAGTTTTTTTGACAGTATACGCGCGCTGTGTGGTAAAGCGTTTGCGGGGAAAGTAACGGTTGATAACCAGCCCACTAGCAGCATGACTGATAAACCTTTGGTTATGCATGTCAGGCGCTGTAAAGACGATGTGTTATATATCCCCTTCCACGTGGGTGAGGATGCATCTCGGACGTGGATCATTACAAAAACGGGCTCTGGGTTGTCGCTCAAGCATGATCATCGCCATAAAGATGGTAGCTACTCGGAATCGACCATGTACGGCGGCCACACCCTTGATGCTGGTTGGCCCCAAGTTCAATCTTTTCCCGCCGATGCCTACTCTAAAGCCTTGTTTGCGAAAAGTGGCATTCCCCAATCAAGCTCCAATATTTGGCAAATGTTTATTTACCCGGAAACCTTTACCTACCGATTGATTAGAGAAGGCAGAGAGTTCCGGGTCGATTTTGATTTAACCCAACCTATACCCGTACCTGCGGCACCATGGGGCTATGCTGACTAAGTTTGGCATTACAAGACGGGGCGCCTTACGCTACTTAGCTAAATGCGGGGCGCATACCTTAGCCGTTTGCTTAGCATCGAATATTTCAATCCAATAATCATCTGGATCTTTAATAAATGCGATGCCTTTCATCGAACCATCGTTAGGACGTTTTTGGAAAGGGACACCTAGCGCTTCAAACCTTTCACATGCAGCGTCTAGATTCGGTACGTGAAAGCCAATATGACCAAAGCCTTTCGGTTCGCTATTGCCATTATGATAATGAACCGTGTCTGCGGTATCGCCCCAGTTATGAGTGAGTTCTAACATGGCTGGACGACCAAAGGTTTGGGCGGTTCGCTCACTGTCATCTTTGCTAATATCAGAAAAATCGTCACCCGCTGCTAAGAAATAAAGGCTAAATTTCATCCCTTCAAAGTCAAGACGTTTTAGCAAGGTCATTCCCATTACTCGTGTATAAAAATCGAGTGAACGTGCAGGGTCGGCAATACGTAGCATGGTCTGGTTGAAAATAAACCCTTCTGTCGCCTTATCCTTGTCTTCACACAATCCTTCGGCGTTATCAAAATGTCGGCTCATTGAAATAGTATCCTTAGTTAAGTGACTTCGTCAGTGCTTTAAATGGGGGCAATCAAAGCTATAAGCAACAATGAAAGCAGCAATAGATGTTTTATTGTACAACGGCTTAGACTATTGGACCTTTGATAGCAGCACATTCTCTCTGTTAGTACAAAGCCTGAACATTTATACTTTGTTTATTCAGTTGGCATAACCCGAACTCATAGTAAATGCGCTTTTTTGTTTTGATCCTGTTACTGGTCATTTGTACTTCCGCCCGTTCGCAGCAGGCTAGCCCCTTGCCTTCTCAGGATGAAGCTTCATTTCAGCGCGCTGAAACATTACTTTCCCAGGCACAACAAGCACAAGATTCCTCACCAAAACGCAGCACTATATGGGCTAATCAAGCCCTAAAAATATCGGAAGAAATAGACGACGTTAGCACGTCAGCACAAGCGCATTTTCTACTTGGAAAACTAACGAGTCGAACCGATCAATACAAAAAATCACAGCACCATTTTTTTACCGCGTCAGCTATATTCGAAAAGCTCAACGATACGGAAAATTATATATCGTCGAATGTGGGCTATATCGATGTATTGGTGAAAGATAAACAATTCACCAAAGCGGAAAACGCGATTACAACGCTAGTGCCATTGGCTTTTCAATACGGCGTAGATTTCCCTATTGGGATTACCTTAAAAGCCAAAGGTGATTACCATTTCGCACGGGCAGAATACACTATTGCGGTTGTGCAATATTTGATGGCTATTGAATATCTTACGGTCAACGAAAGCCACATTCAGAAACTAAACGCAAGAACCCTCGTCAGAATTGCTGAGGCCTACAAGCGATTAGAAAACCGAGAAAAAACCGTTGAATATTATGAAAAAGCATTAGCTATATATACAGACTTAAATGAAATAAAGTCTATGGCACGTACCTTTAATACACTGGCTGAAGCACAACGATACCTTGGTAACTTAGTACTTGCGCTAGACTACGCATTACAAAGTTTAGCCCTTCACGGCCAAATAGATGATGCTGAGGGCCGCGCTAAAGCGTTGATGGGAGCAGGGATTATTTACCGCTACATAGGCCGCTATGAACAGTCTTTAAAGCATGTACATCAAGCTCATAAGTATTATAAGAAGGTCAATGATGCGACGGGCATAGCAAAAACGTCGAATCAGATAGGTCATATATATTTTAGGCTGGAACAATTCGACCAAGCCCGCTCGTTCTACATGCTGTCCATTAGCTTGCCAGAGGAAAAAGTTGAGCCTAAAACCCTTGCTACCGCGCTAAGAGAAAGCGCGATTATCGATTACAACAAGGGTAACTATGCTTCGGCAACCTTGTTAGCGCAAAAAGCAGATGATATTTATCGGGACAGCAATGACAAGGCAAAGCAATCAATAACCCAGCGAATATTGGCGAACATCAAACGAGACGAAAATAACGTTTCCGGCGCGCTTGATTATTATAAAGAATCACTGGCTTTAGCCACAGAGATCGAAAGTGATTTTTATCAAATTAAAACGCTCATTCCATTAGCAGGTATGCTCATTGATACCGACATGGAAGAGGCTATTAAGCTGTTAAAAAGCGCCCTGACATTAGCACGTAAAAATGGCTACAAAGCCTATACGTTAGAAAGTTATCGTTATTTGCGACTAGCAGAGAAACGTAGAGGCAATACAGCGGCATCTTTACAATACGCTGAACAAGAAATTGCCTTAAGCGAAGTTATTCAAGAAGACACCAGTAACAACGAACTCGCGCTGGAGAAAGCCAAGCTACATTCATTAAGACTAGAAATAGAGTTAGAAACTCTGCGAGAAAAAAACAAACTCGATAAACTTGAACTGGCCCGAAAGAACAATGAAATTGAGATAGCCCAGCAAGCCACCACCATTTCAGAACTTGAATTAACTAAAAATAGATATGCCAGTGTCGCATTAGCATTGTTATTGGCCGTTTGTTTAGCAGCTATACTGTTAATTTATCGTCGCTTTATGTTGTCGAAACAACACAACAGGGAACTCGACTATTTAGCCACGCGAGACCCATTGACGAACTGCTTTAATCGCCGCGTTCTGTTTGATTTAATGGAACGAGATTTTGCAAGAAAGCCAAAGCCTGAAGACTATTGCGTGATAATGATAGATATCGATTATTTTAAATCTATCAATGATAGTTACGGGCATACCATCGGTGACTTAGTACTTCGAGGCGTTGCTAAAACTTTACAAAAGTGTGTTCGTCAGAACGACATTGTTGCAAGGTTTGGTGGGGAGGAGTTCTGCATTGTATTGCCAGATACCTCCTCACACCAAGCCATGCGTATAGCGGAAAATATGCGAGAAACTATTCAAGTTTGTCGCTTTGATGATATCGCGATTACCTGCAGCTTAGGCGTATCATCTATTCGCTTTAACGCGACGACGCCTTCTGAGTTTATAGACCAAGCCGATCTCGCATTATTTAAGTCGAAATCATTAGGCCGTAATCGGGTCACCTTGTGGAGCGAGGCTCTTGCTAGAGCGCAAGACTAACGTAACTATACAACGGTAATCACATCTTCCATTGGCAAACGTGCTTTAGGTAAACCGTGGTTCCAGTCCTGCTCTTCGTCTGCATAGCCAAGTGCAAGCGCCACTTCACAAACATGTCCGTCTAACTCTTCGCTAAACAATTCACCAATCAAGTCAGCGTCCACGCCTTCCATCGGTGTAGAAGCAATACCAAGGCGGGCTAGAGTGTGGAGCAAGTTTCCAAATGCTAGATAAACTTGAGCTTTTGTCCATGCGCCGTTGTAGCCGTTCTCATCAGTATTAGCTTCTGCAAAAGCGTAAGCCCCCATAAACGAGTCTCGCATTGCTTCTGGTAAGTGACCAGACGCCACTTCAGCATCAACACGTTTAACAAATTTCTCTTTGGTAAACTTAGGGTCGTAAGCAAATAAGATTGTGTGAGATGCTTCTTTTGCATGCAATTGGTTGAACTGGTGCTTGTTAGCAAAAGTGTCGTGTAGGCGCTGTTTTGCACTGTCACTTTCAACCACAACAAACTTCCAAGGTTGAGAGTTTATAGAAGAGGCTGATAACCTTAATGCTTCCAATATAGTGGTTAAGTCTTCTGAAGAAATACGTTTGCTACTGTCGTACTTTTTAACGGTATAACGCTGGTTTAAATCACTGATAATTTGGTTAGACATAACTAATTCCTAATATTTAATGCGAATACTTTAGATGCAGAGAAGTTTAACGAGTTATACTAAAGACGATAAGCCCAGTAATGATTGAATGAGTTTAAACAAATTTTTGATAATGGAAGCGCAGGCTAAACGTCTATTTTTCACTGCCATACTAGAAATAGGAGGCAGACAATAGAAAATCGCGCTATTTTTGAAATCACTATCGATACTAAAGAGCAGTAATGACAGAGCAGCAGTCTCTATCAATTAAAAAGAATCTAACAATACGCCTGTTACGTGTACTTAGGTACAACAAGGCAAGAGTAGAACGTGCACTTATGCTTATGCCTGCTGAGCACAAGCCGTTGTTCCATGTACTGCCGTTTTTACTGCACGTAAATCATCCTGAGCTTCCAGGTTATATTGAAGGCGAAAATATTCCCTTTGGTATTCATAACTACTCATTTCGCGATGTTGTTGAAAATGCACTTTTGCAATGCTTCCCAGATAAGCGTGATTTGCTCTCTGATATCAAGCCTCTGTGGCCCCGTCAGCGAGCGATTGATGCGTTAGTGCTTATGGGAAGTATTGGCACCATTGCACAAACTGACACCTCTGATTTCGACTATTGGGTGTGCGTCGATGGTAAGCAACTATCAGAAACATCGCTTACTAAACTACAAGAAAAATTAACTGCCATTGAAAGTTGGGCAGACCGCAAATTCGGTATAGAAGTGCACTTTTTCCTATCTGAAATTGACAATGTGCGACGTAACGACTTTGGTATTGCCGATGGAGAAAGCGCAGGCTCCGCTCAATCCCTGTTTCTTAAAGCTGAGTTTTACACCACCAATATTGTAGTGGCTGGAAAGGCTCCTTTTTGGTGGTTAACCCCAGAAAAAACAAATGATCAGCAATATGCAGCATTAAAAGATCACCTAGAAGAGGGTGGATCTCCAGATTTAAGTTGGTTTATGGACCTTGGTAACCTTGAAAAGCTCGACGCCAGCGAGTTGTTTGGTGCTGCAATATGGCAGTTAAGCAAGGCCATGGATTCGCCGTTCAAGTCGGTACTAAAAATAGCGAAGTTAGAAGTTTATCTTGCTCATATTGAGCACGGTCAGCCTTTATGCAGCTTGCTTAAAAAGCATGTTCACCGAGGTGCCGAAGCACCTGGACAAGTCGCAGTTATCGACCCTTATGCGCTGATGTTCGACCAACTTATTGAACATTACGAAAAAGAGGGGCAGCCTGAAGACATGTTATTGCTTCAACAGTGCCTATACCTCAAATGCAATTGCAAACTCAGCCAACCGCCGCTACGTGGCGAAACCTCAACGTTTAAACGCAAGATAATAGCGGCCTATGCTAAAAAGTGGGGGTGGACAAAACAAGACCTTTACCATTTGGATAATCAGCACGAATGGTCGTTTCACGAGCGGGTTCAATTAAGCCGACGAATTCATCGATTTCTTTTGAAATGCTATCGACGTATTTCAAGTCAGCTTGGTGCTGAACAACAAACCATGAGTAAAGAAGACATGACCGTACTAGGTCGTCGACTGAGTACGTTTTATGGCAAGAAACCGAACAAAATTGAATTTCTACGCCGCGCGTTTGATGAAAACCTTTACTGCGAAACGGTAACCGTGGCGCTAAAGCACAGTAAAACAGGGCAAGAAACTTGGACTGTGTATGCCACAGATATACTCAGCAAGTCGGGAAAAATATCGCAAAATCAGAAGATAACGCAAACATCCTCTGCTATTGAGTTAATTGTATGGTGCGTAGCAAATCGTATTATCGACGCAAAAACCACCATCTACCTTGATTACAATGCCACAGAGGTAAGCGAACTGGATTTGAACGACTTATTGAAACATATCTGCCGCTACTTTCCGCCCATTAAAGTCTCTTCGCTGCAAAGAGATAATTTGCTCACTAGCGCTCGCATTACAACCTGCTTAGCTGTTGTAAATTTCAACACGCTCAGGCAAAAGGCGAGCGTTGAAGAGGTCTCTGTGTTGTATACCACGTCGTGGGGCGAAACCTTTTTATTCCACGGAAAAGATGTGCTTGATACACTCTGGTTTGAGCTTGAAGAAACGGAGCCTGCACCGCCTTGTTATGCCATGGTGCCTCGCGGAAATCAGCAGGCTCGCATTCAGGGTGAGTTTTTAGAATCCACTGGTGTGAGTTTTTCACTTATTCACTAAACACGTCCCCTGTGTTCTCCCCCTTCTATTCTGCGCCTCTCTTTATTGCCAAACAGTCACATTGGCCATAAGATTCCTTCTCTTGAGCCTGAAAAAGCTAATATTTTTTTGTTTATCTAGGTATGCTAGAAAACAAAACTACGTATTACGTTGTGGGGCTACCATGCTAAAAACTAAAACCCAAACATCCGTTCTCCCTTTTGTTTTGTCAGTAACCTTGCTGTGTACCCTGCTAAGTGCCTGCACTAACGTTACTACCACTACTCAATCGGCAAAGTCTCTCGATAAAAAACTCACCGCAGAACAACTCATCGAGTCTCTTGATTTAACCGGCCACGTTGAAGGCGGTTTTTTTCGCCAAACTTTTAAAGCAGATCACAGGCCGCTAATAAGTACAGAAAACGGCGATAGAGTGAATATGACCTCTATTTATTACCTGCTAAGTGCCCAATCTCCTATCGGACATTTTCATATGAATCGTTCTGACATCATGCATTACTTCCACATGGGAGACCCCATTACGTATTACCTCATTAACCAAGATGGCAGCCTTGAAACCCATGTATTAGGCCCCGATCCTACGCAAGGCCACAAGATGCAAATGGTGGTAAAAGGCGGAACCTGGAAGGCGTCAAAAATACTGACTACCGGCTCCTATGGTTACGGCCTAATAGGAGAAGCGGTAGCGCCTGGTTTCGAATATATTGATATGCAGTTGGGCGAACGCGCTGAGTTAATTAAGCAATTTCCTCAGCACAGTAAGCTCATTACATCGTTAACCCGATAAAAGAAGTCGCTCGCATTGTTCGAAGGTCAAACCTAAGCGCGCTTATGATAAAAACACTTTTACCCTAAATAGCCATCTACCCTACAACTACATCAACTATCACAATATAAAGGTTAACTATGAGCCCACGTACTGTCGCATTTTCAAGAACACGCTTAACTGAGCTAATGGTTCCTTCTTTTGCCAACTTCGGTGGAAAAGTCCATGGCGGAATTATTTTGTCTTTAATGGATAAAGTGGCCTACGCCTGTGCCAGTAAGCACGCTGGCGCCTATTGCGTTACGGTTACCGTTGATGGCGTTGAGTTTTTACAGCCTGTAGAAGTGGGCGAACTATTATCGCTAGATGCTACTGTGCATTACGTCGGAAACACTTCATTGGTGGTGGGTATTAAAGTCACGTCTGAGAACATCAAGACCAATAAAGTGAAGCATACCAATAACAGCTTTTTCACGATGGTGGCTAAAGACGACAACGGTGTGCCAGTAAAAGTGCCCGAGCTTGAACTCAGTAACCCTCACGAAATGCGTCATTTTGTCACAACGATTAAGCGTAATAAAGTAAAACGAGAAGCGCAGGCAAGAATACAAAAAGAACACGACGACTTCATTCCAAAAGAAGACTTTGTATTGCTTGATAAACAGCGCTGCACCATCACCTTCGACAAAGATGCGTCTTATACCCAAGAGTAAGATACAAAAAAGCCCTTGGTGTTTTGCAACAACCAAGGGCTTTTATTAATGCTTACACAGGTATGCGCTAGCCTACAATCCTGCGTGGTACTGGCTTACTGTTGACGCTGGCACCATACTATTTAGCGTGTCTTCAACTTGTTTATCACCGGCTAATAGCTGTTCGAATTGGCGAATTAGCGCTACCTTGTCTGGCGATACTTTGTCTCCCGCACCAATGTTGGTTAAATCAATCATGAAGCCGTCGAACAAGTCAGATAAATCGTTCATTACTTCCATATTTAAAAACTGGTCTTCGTTATAAATACTCGGATAACCGGCTTTTTGCTTATCGATGGCGAACGACATACCTTTCATATTAGTAATGCTGGTTGATTTGTCACAAGAGAGCATACACCCGTTATCGATACGCGGCTTCTCGCAACCTACACTTTGCTGGAAAAAACACTGACGGCTGGTCATCAACAAAATAGGGTGATAAATACTGTAAAACAGTTTGAAGTTTTCAGGCCGTGCAATGTTCTTCATTTGCATGCGGTTTAGCTCGTTTGAAATAAACGCACCGTGACAATCGAAATCTTCTTTCATGGCCATTAAAGCATACGAGTTAGTGGTATTTAAGAAAGGCCCTGCAATCCACTTGATACCCAGTTCATTCGCTTTAAAAGCAATACCGGTATTGTTGGTTATAATTAATGGCGGCATGACTTGTTCAAGAATGTTCACTGCCACATCGTAGTCTTTGCCAATAAGTACTGCAGGAAACCACGGAATTAAGCGGGGGTTGTCTTGTAAAAAGCCTATATATTTAGTGCAATTACGCTTGTAAGCATCTGGCAACTTAAAGTAGATATCAGCATCCGTCTCATCAGCTAAATGCACGTCTGCCTCATCACAGATTAGCAACGAAAGCGCGGGCTGTTTATCGGCTTCGCTTTTAGGGTAACTCGTGAGTTTTGGTAATATCACTTCAGGTATTAACGACTGTTCACCGTTAAGCTGCTTCATGGCTTCGTTTTTAAGCGCCGTTACATCGCGAAACGGCAAACTAAGGCCTGTACCTAATTGTGTGACATCAAGGTCGGCGATGCCATATTCGCCTGTGCCTAAACTTCTAAAACGCTTCTCTAACAAGGTTTCGTCTAGCGCGTTTTTCTCGCTTTTAGACAACACACCTTCAGAACGTAGCGTAATGGTTTTAGGAGCAATGGTGTTGATACTGTCCTTACCAGACTCGCCTTGAACATCTTCAGTATTAGAAGAGTTGCCTGCTGCTAACCCATGGGATTTGATAGTCAGGGTTAAGCAACTTCCCTCTTCACCTGAAAACACTAGTGTTGTAGGTATTTTATCAATAGATAAGTATTGAATTTTCTCTCTTACCAAGTCGTGTAGCTCGTTCTTTTCTTGATAAAGAGTTTGCTTCACTTCTTGTATTTGCACCACTGAAATACGATTAACGTCTTTCGCCGACGCATCATTTGCGCTTTCCGTTTGAACCGCTTTTTCAATGGCATGATTTTTTGAGTTATCACGTGGATTATCAATAAACATCGATTGATTCAAATCGCCACGTAAGAACGCGTTAGAAAAGTCTCGGTTGAAAACCTTATAAAGGCGTTCGCCGTCTTCTAACAATTCGCCTGTTTCTAAAAAGCCATCTATCTGCTTTCTAAAACTATCAATAACGGTATGAACGTAACTTGCGCCTTTTATCCGCCCTTCTACTTTAAAAGAATACACGCCAGCTTCTATCAATGCAGGCAGGTCGAAAAAGGCTGAATTGTCTTTAATATTTAGCGGAAAATTATGCCCCGATTCGGTGGTTTCATATTCTTCGCGGCAAGCCTGACTGCAGCGGCCTCGGTTACCCGAGTTTCCGGCACTCGCAGAGGTTGAATAACATAGCCCTGAGAACGCCACACATAAAGACCCATGCACAAACACCTCGGTTAGCACGTCGTGTTCGCGGCTTACTTTGGTAATGGCAGTAATTTCCCGCAGGTTTAATTCTCTCGACAAATTAACCCGTGAAGCCCCTAGTTTTTTAAGGAAAGGGATTTGACCGATGTTATGCGTGGTCATTTGGGTAGAAGCATGAATATCAAGCGTAGGAAAATGCTTTTTGATAAGATTGAACATGCCAATATCTTGCACAATCACGCCATCAAGCGTGGTATTTACCAACTTGCTTAGTAGCTTTGCAAGAGTGGGAAATTCTTTTTCAAGAATAACGATATTCAACGTTAAAAAGATTTCGCAGTCGTATTGGTGCGCCAAGCGAATAACGCCCACCAGCGCATCAAATGAAATATTAGACGCACGATTTCGCGCATTAAAATTATCTAACCCGCAGTACACCGCATTGGCGCCTGCAATAATGGCGGCTTTAATCGCATCAACATCGCCACCTGGGGCTAATAATTCAATTTTCGGATTCGTGTGAGTACTGTTCATGTAGATGCTATATTGTGGGAAACTTTATGCCGAGGATTTTACCTGCATATTTGCCCAATGAATATCATAACGGCAGATTAATCGCGGTAAATGGAGATAAAACACCCAATGCCACCGTCAAAGCCACCTGCTACGCTACAACCTAATCACAAAAACGCACCTGCAATTGCACAAAAATATGAACCTATACGTGGGCAGCGCCCCATACTTTATTCTTTACGTAATTGCCCTTATGCCATGCGCGGAAGAATTGGTTTGTTTAAAGCGGCGCAAGACGTTGAAGTGCGTGAAGTGGTATTAAGCAATAAGCCCGATGCCATGATTGAAGCGTCTGCCAAAGGTACGGTGCCCACTCTCGTATTGCCAAATTCAGATGGCACTAATACCGTGATAGATGAAAGTTTGGATGTGATGCTGTGGGCACTGCATCAAAACGATCCAGAAGACCTACTGCATCAGCAAGACCCCAACGCTCTGCCCGCCATGCTGGCATTAATTAAAATATTCGATGACGAATTCAAAACACAGTTAAATGCTTACAAAGCTGCTAAACGTTATCACGAAAATAATGTCACCGAGTGCAGGCAAGCCTGTGAAGTATACCTGCAAGATTTAGAAGCGCGTTTAGGTGCTAATAGCATTGAAGGAAGTGCTCAACAAGGCCTCGAAGATGCACAATCGAAGCGGTTTATTTTTGGCACAAAAGAAAGCCTAGCAGATATCGCCCTACTGCCCTTTATTCGCCAATTTTCTAAAGTTGAACGAAAATGGTATCGAGAATCGCCCTACCCTAACCTAAAGCAGTGGCTAAACAGTTATATACAAAGTGTTATGTTTAATAAAGTAATGACGCAGTATGAGCTGTGGAAGCCATAAGCGAAGTACAAAAAAAGGCTGTTCTATTGTTGTAGAACAGCCTTTTAAATAGATTTTTCAGTCTGTCTATTTGGTATTAATTTTAAACTTACCATCTCGCATGAAAGTAGCAAATGCGCCATTGGGATCTGACATCATCATCATAGGTACAACTGAAAAAGGTTCATCACTATCACGGTAAAGAGTGACCTCCTCGCCTTCAAGTAGCGCAAGCATTCCTTCCAATATCATTTGTCTTGGTTCCTCAGCTTGCTCCAGCGCTAATTTTAACTCTTCTATCGCTTCATCACGTAAATTATCGCCGTCTTTTTCAGCAGTAGCTTGAGAAGCAAATAGTCTATCTACTAATCCATCATCTGCTAACGAAAACTCAAACGCGCCAATTTCAATGGCGGCCATTAAATGCTGTGCCATTAACTCGGGGGCTGTTGATATCGGTGCTTTAGTGAAAAGATCGGTTGAAAGTGAAACGCGACCAGCATCTTCTACATCGAAAGAAAGCTCTTTAATACGATATTCGTTGTCTTCTTCATTTACTTCAAAGGAAAAACGTTGATCTAGCGTTTTTCCTTCTTTCATCAGCATGTGAACCAGAATCTCTTGAATATCGTCAGGCGTATCATCAACACCCTGGCCTTTAAATTCTAAAAAAGAAACTCCCGAAAAATGCACTTCACCTTCTGTGGTATTTTCCAACTCGGCTTCAAAGCCCGAAAGCGCTATGTTATCGACCAGAATATCTCCCTGTCTGGCATCACCAATGCGAATATCGTCAATGGACACATCACCAAAAATAGTCGCACTTACATGGCCGTAAGAAACCTGGGTGGTAGCAGGGAGGTCGGCGATCATTTCATCTACTGCGTCTTTGGCTTTTGAGGAAGCATAAACATTTCCTCCTACATAACAAACGCCAAGTGCAACTAAAACGCCTACAACAAGCTTTGTGTTTTTACTCATTTACGTGTCCTTTCTTTTACACTATCCCGAATTTCACACAATCAAATTTCGCTTAATCAAATATCACGCCATTTACACCCCACAGAAACCGAATCTGCAAGATGGAAGATGCAATATGAATAAGTACATCAAACTGACTGCTAAAATCGATGCTATAAGGCCATGGTAACGAATTTTAACGAAAAGTTATGCCCAATTTTTATAGCCGCGCTTCAATCAGTTCAACGTATAGGGATAGTTGCCGTAAAATTGTTCGACTTATTTAAAATAAATGACTGTTTATTTGCAGCCCATGGCGTAACAATTAGCTTAGTGGTGTGACGGTAGATATCTTTTACTGCGCCGTTAGTAAGCACAACTTGCTTGGCGCTTTTGGGAAGCTTGATTTGGGCAAAAACAACCGACGTTTCGTGCCCAAGAGATACCGTACCTTCACCAAGTGGAATAGATTTAAGTTCTGCGTTGATACTCAACGTGGCGCTAATATGGTTAAGAAGCTGCTCGTTAAATTCCTCTGGAGTAGTGTAAGGGGTTTTGGAGAAGTGCAAACGCACTTCTTTTCTAAAAGCATCTAATGATGAGGTTATGGCTAAGCGCCACGTATGGTTTTCTGTTTCTGTTAACCTAACAACAGAATAATCGAATCCGTGGGCATGAACGCTAATTGACCACCATAACAAGGTGATAAATAACACCGACTGTTTAACTACATTCATAATATACCTGCTGGATTACTCTGCCCACGCGCCATAAAAGCAATCTAAGAACTCATTACTTTCTAGCGACAATACGTGGTAATGGTAGCCACGTGTGTCATCGTTGTGCCCCCGGCATTCATCCATATCTTCTGCTTCATTACCGTTGTCATCTAACTTTGCGTACAAACCAAAACCATCAAGGGCATAGCCAATCATTGCCGCGTGACCGTCCGATTGCTCAATACGTGTAGTCATTCCGGTATCACCATGATAGTGATAACCCAAGCTGTTGTTCACGTGCCCACCTGCATCATCTACCGGCGCAATTTGATACCCAGCTAGAATAATATCGATGTCGGCGGGATGATCGAATCTAACACCATTGAATGCCAAGCCCCTTACTGAAGGTCCGTATTCAACGCCAGCCACTTCTAACGTAGGGCCATCGCTTAGCTCAACCGGTTCGTCTTGCTTAATGGGTGTAATAGGAATGAGGTAGGTCACTTGTGTACTTACCCACTCAGGCAAACACTGAGCACACATGTTCGTATATTTATCTTCAATATTAGGATCTGCACCCTCGGCGCACTCCTCGGCGGTTTCCATACGGCGCACTGTGCCGTCATCTTCATACATCTTAAAGCCGGGGTCATCATAATAGGTGGCCAAGTTTTCAATAAAAGCGCCATCTAGGTCATTTATTTCACCTTTATCAAACCAAAGCCCGCCCTCTTCAGCCGTATCGTAAATTGTCTCTGGGCACCAGGGGCCCATATCGTGCTCTTCTGCCGTGTGCTTCGATGTTATTTCGTAGCACAACGTTTGCGTACCATTCACCAAGGTACAAGATACGGTATCGATGCTGACGTTTTCTCCAGTAAGAAACAAAGTCGCATCCACATCCAATCCTGCATTCTCATCTTGCGCGTCGTCATCAGAGCTATCGTCACTGGCTGAACTATCATCAGAGCCTTCACTTGCACTACTGTCGGTGACTTCAGTACTTGAATCGCTTGAACCGCCACAGGCAGTTAAAAACAAAGATAGTGAAATAAAAGCAATTTTGAGCAGATTGTTATTCACGTTAATTCCTTTGTAAAATATAGGGCATAAATTCAATTTACCGCCGCATATCTATAACCAGCTAGGTAAACAAGTACTTAGCCGGCACAGGGGCAGATTCAGGCAATAAATAATGACTGGGCAACTACCTTACTAAATTAGAAAGGGAAACAATGTGGAGAAAAAGTGGAAGTTAAAAACAGGCGAGTAAAAGACAATATATGATATTAAGAGATACGGGTTTTAAATAAAGACTTTCGATGTGTAACGTCAAGTTCATACTTCTCAACAAGGCTTATTTGCTGGTTTATTGCCTTAATAGCGTTAGCAACATTTGCCAATGAAAGCAGGGCTAAAAGCCATCCAACGGGTGAAGAGACTGTTCTTACTATTCGCTGCGCTATACGCAACAGATGACCAACAATCGTCAGTCCTGCAGCATAGAGTTTGGCTTGGAAACCATACTGGGTTCTATCAAAACTAATTTGGTGGGGCAGCGCTTTTGAGTCTATGCAGCAAAACTGATCAAAGTCATTATCATGAGCAAAGCACGTTTTAGAGGGTGCCCCATAATGAAATGCATGACCTTTTAAATACGACATGCCTGAATAAACAATATCGAACGCTTTCACCACACTCAAGTAACATGTGCGTGCTTTTTTACTAATGTAACGTGCAATATTCGCAATCACTTCCTTTGTTTTTTCAAGCACGCGCTTTACTGCACCAAAAAGCCAACTTACCATTCGCTTTAATCCGTCGAAAATACCATTGGCTAGTTTGTTAAATTGCGTTCTTAACGCATTTTGCTTACTTTTACTTTGCCATAATTGGCTTACCGAAGCATTTAAGCTTTCATTGTCGCTATCAGTCACTTCAATACTGGTGGAAAGTGCGGAGAATGCCGCCATTAAAGCAGCATTTAGAGGCTGTCTATTGTCGCTTCTTTCATCATATATTTTATCATTTTCATTATCACTTAGGCGCACCACAGGGTAGTCAGAATAAAACTGCCTAACCGCGAGTTGAGTTTTAGATACACTCGCAAAGGTGCGTTTTTTGAATCTTCTGGTAGCCCTTCTAATCGTCTGTTCTTTCCCCGGTGAGATATCATAACCGAGCAACCAAAGCTCTACTCTGGCTATCGCTTCTATAGTGTTAGGATACGCAGTAAATGCTGGTGCAAAGTGTGTATTGTCGCCTAACCTAGCAACGATATTATCGTATTCAAACATGGCATTGAGTAAATTTATATCCAATCCGGAGCACGCGTTTTTCACTAATTTTAGCTGTTTGGCAAACACACAAAACTGGTCAATCGCATTTTGAAAGTCGGCATTTTCGCTAGGGTTGATAATAGTTTTGGTGTGAATACGATGTTTATCCCAATCGGTGAAAAAGCCGAGCGTGTACAAGCGGCAGTACACCGCTCGCATCACGGTTTTGTTTTGTAGTACCTCACCTTTTAATAACCAAATGTGGTGTTGATTTTCCTGTGTTGATTGCTGCCATAAGCTTCTCCATTTCTCGCTAGCAGCTTTTCGCCAAACAGTCCCCCATAGTGCAGGGCTTTGCTGATTTTCAAAACTTACTAGGCACTCCAAAACCCGCCATGTAAGCTTTCCGGCCCAACCGTCTTGGGTAATACCAGCATCATGTTGAAACTGCTTTATTTTTTTAATCAGTATGCGGTCAGTCTGCGGGTTATGTCGATTTGCGAATTTATGCCCTTCTCCTAAGTAACCAAGCTCAATTAAACGGGCTCTTATGGCGCGAATATAGGCAGAAGAATCTGTCTTGTTAGGGTTATCGGAAGCTAACGTTGCGTTGGGCAAATAATGCTTAGATACCGAAGCATCAAGCCCTCTTCCTAACTTGTCGATTATGCCAAACTTGTCGTCCATCACTACAAATCCGCAATTTCCCCTACGATAGATCTCACGAACTCAATAGATGCGGCTCGAGATTCAGCACCCGCGAGCACCAAATCAGCATGAGCAAGTCGCTGCTCTTCGGTGATATCCTTATCGTAGAAAGCAACAATGTCACCATCAATACTGGTTTGAGTACTAGCGAGTACCTTAACCGCCACGGTGGCGTTTCCCATTGCAGACGACATCACGGCATCAAATTTTAACGGCGCGGTATCCGTCGCGTTCAATGTGACTGAGCCTTGAAATGTCACCACATCAAGCTTAGACAAATCACCAATCCCGTCAGCCATGGTTTGCATTGCGTCTTTGAACTTTCCCATCATAAAATTCCTTCTATAAATTAATAAAAAAGTAGCTTTATTGCCTTAACAAAGTTTGTATTGAACAGCGCGTTAAACAAAGGCAAAGCGGTACCCTGATTTGCTGGTATAGATACGGGTAAAGATGCTGGTATCACTGGGCTTTCTTCCGTTTCCTGTGAAAATGGATAAGTCGCCAAATGTTTAAAGTCATGCTGATTGTCGATTTCCAATCTGCCTTGGTAGATTTCAACCCGAAACTCTCCCCTTTCAGCAAAACGCTGATGTGCTCGGGTGTAGGCTTCGTACCGTAAATGTAAATCGTGCTGAAGCGTTTTCATTACGCAACCCTTACTAGGTCGCCAGCGATATACTTTCTATCTGAATGCCTGACTAGGTTAGCTTCATCGTCTCGCCGGTGTAATAAACCATCGAGCCCTCTGCCCTGCCACAATCGCTTCATCTTCGTAATTTGCTGCGCAATGCCAATATAATCTTTGCTTGCCACCAAAGGCTTTATGGCAGCCATTTCTCGTCGTGAATCCCCTTTTAGGCTCCCACCACGGTTATATACTAACGATACCAAGGCAGCTTGAGCATCAGCATTCAAGTACTCGACACCAGGGAAAGTAGATTTTGTTTTTTGTGCATATTTCGGCAGTGATGAGTGCACAAATACATGCTTCGCGGCATCGAAGGGCACAGTGACAGAACGTAAAGAGGAGACATGAATTTTAGCCGCTTGCCCCTTCAGGCCACATACTCGGGTAAGTTTCACCATATCAAAGGTACTAAGGAGAGACTGCCAGTCTGATTGAAATTGACTCTTACTCGCGTAACCTAAATCGTAGCCAATACCGATTGTTATCCCAGACTCACCTTTAGGCCATGTTGGACGGGTAAGCCGTTTCTCATAATATTGCTTTGAACTGATCTCATGTTGCACTATGAGGTTTATCCCCTTTTGTGAAAGCGTAAGGCTTATTTCATCTGAGCTGGCTGGCGTTGTTGTTGAAGTAACTTGGGTTAGGCGCTCTGCGATGGGAAGTAACCGCTTTTCAAGGGCTGAAAGGGTTTCCCCACCAAGTACACCATCAGGTGACACACCTAAGTGTTGTTGAATTCGTTTTAGTCGCTCTGAAGTGGTGAAGTGCATTGGGTTGTGTCCATGCAACCTTGAAACATACTTCATTTCGATGGTTATTATTTAAACTGGTTAAATATTAACTTAACATTATTTGTACAAAATACAACCAATTCAGTTTCAGTTTTGTGTGTTATATGAAGAGAGTGATAAACGTAGCGTTAAAAGGATTGGGCTATGCAATTATTTATGAAGGTAACAAGCTGAATTTAATAATGAATAATCGGTAGTGACTTCGATTAAATAAAAGAAGTCACTACCGTTTTTTTGTTTTTGTTCGGGCTAGAACAAGGGCTATGCCGTAAGTTTCGCTAAAGATAGGGTGGATTTAAGTCCACCTTCTAGCAATGTGATAGTTGCATCAAGCGTGTTCATTTCTATCCGTAATTCGGCGCGGTCTTCACCTAAAGTCCAGACTAATAACAAAGTACCTGCATCTTCAGTAACAGAGAAATCACCGTTAAACGCATTCGTATTGTTACGAATATGAATCAATTCAATTAGGCCTTTTACCTCTGGCTTAGCGAGAGCTTCATCAATATCGCTTTCACTTAAATAAGGTCTATTGATATCACGCCCCACATTGGTTTTCGCAAGTAGCTCCATGTCGTTAGTCGCCCCTAGCATCCCAGCATAATACACTTGTGGTACCCCTGGACTGAAAAACTGTATCGCACGCGCAAGCAAGTATTTATAATCGTCTTTTCCTAGCGCATCATAATAAGTGCAGTTAATTTGATACAGGTCGACATTACTTGCCGCATCCCCAGTGGCCTTTCTCGACTCGCCATTCGAGTTAACATGAATGGTTTCTACCAAATTATCGATTTGCGAGTTAGTTAAAAGCCCTGGCTTATCACCGCTGGCTCCTACATCAACAATACCAATTCCATCATGGGTATCTAGTACGGTGAAGCAATTGCGAGGGGAAATAGACAACCAATGCGCCAAGGCAGATGCGTCTTTGCTAAATAGGGTGTGCAACACCAATGGTGGAAGCGCAAAGTCATAAACGCTGTCACAACGAGACGCAATAGCAATTTGAGTTTCATAATGACTGTGAATTTCAACCAAGCTTTGAATGCCCATCGCGTGTGCACGCTTGCTTAATGCCTCAATAAACTCAAAGGTTTCTTCTAACATAAAACAGTTAGTGCCAGCGCGTTTAATGGCATAACCTGCTGCATCTAAACGAATTAAATCGACATTACTTTGTGTAAAAGCTTCTAGGATTGATTCTAGGTATGCTTTACCCAAATCAGACTCAACATCAATATCGATTTGATTGGCGGTGAACGTTGTCCAAAAAGGCACAACCTCTTTGTTATCTAGCTCATACTCAGAGAAAAATGGCGTAGGGCGAGGCCTAAATACCTTTCCAATATTGGCAATATTAGCCGCATCATCTTCGCTAAATACAGATTGTTTTGTTAAAAATAGCGGCCAGTATTGTGATTCACGGCCGTGTTTAATTACATCTAAAAATGGCTCACTTTGCGCAGACATGTGATTCACTATTAGGTCTGCCATAATATTCATCGACTCGCCAATCTGCTTCACATCGGCCCAGCTGCCCAAGCGCGAATCAACGGTCGTGTGATCGATAGGATCAAAACCTGCATCTTCACCATCGAAGGGGTAATAGAAAGGTAAAATATGAACGCCTGTAAATAGCCCTTTCAACGTGGTGCTTAGCAGCGTGTTGAGGCCTGTCATATTTCCCTTACCTAAACGGTCTGCATAGGTAATAAGTTGAACGCCATTGCGTAAAGGCATGAAAACTCTCCAATTAACGGGGGTGCGCCTTATTAAAAAGCAAAAATGCACCGAAGATTTGCAGTGTTTCCTATAGCAACAAGAAGCACTGCATTGATTTAATGTAAATAGTGGAACTTGATAATGCTCTGGCTAGGTGTGTTGAGGCACTCCATATTCTCTTTTCTCAATCATGGCGAGACGCTCTCGCGTTGGCTGAGCAATAGCGTTGTAAAGTAAGCCTAGGAATAACAAAATAGAAAAGCCCGTGGCTACGACAAATCCATACTTGGCATCGCCGCCATTGGCATCACTTACCACACCCATAATAAAAGGCCCAGCCGCAGCACCCGCCGCAGTAAAGAATAAAATAACCCCCGCCACTGAACCGTGCTGTCGCTTCTCGAAGCAGCTAATGCCTTTGGAATTAAAAGTAGGATAAATGACTGACATAAATATGCCGCTTAATGGAAAAAGGAAAACGGCTAGCGTTTGGCCTGCTATTAAGCCAACCACAAAACACATCATTATCATGAAACTAAATAACAGAAGCACTTTGGTCCACTCGAAGTGCTGCATCATCCAAATACCAACAAACCGACCTACCGCGCGCAACGCGAAAAATACGGAAACGGCGTAAATGGCAAGTGTTTGGGTAGATTCATTGGCGTAGCAGCTGTAAATATCTGATGCCGAATTAGCGTCACAAATTAAGTAGCTTGGCATCCACACATAAATTGCACTTTCGGCCGCAACATAAAGAAACGCGCCGATTGAGAAACCTAGTGCGTAAGGGTCTTTTAGTAACTTTAAGCTATCGACAAGACTAGTAGGCTTTTCTTTTATCGCCTTGCTTTCTGGATATTCAACCATCAGTGCCATGCAAATGAGCACGGTGCATAAACCACCTGCAATCACGTATAGCCAAGTCCAATGAACACCCTGGGTAATCAGCCAGGCGACCAGAATTGGACCTATTATTGCGCCCACACCAAAGAATGCTTCAGCACCGTTCATGGTGCCAGTATGTTCTTTAGTTGAGCGTGAAATATCGCCGATTAAGGCAAGTGCAGCGGTTTTAAACACCCCAACAGCCAAGCCTGACAAAGTTACCAAACTTAGAATAAACGCAAAGGTACTGCCTACCATAAACAGATAACAAGATATCGCGAATAAAGCTAAGCCCAAGATAAGCGTTTTTTTGCGACCAAATTTGTCGGCCAAAAAGCCAAGAAATAGCCCAGAAAATGCAATACCAATCATGAACAAAGAGTGCATTAGACTCGCTTGCGTATTGGTCACTGCAAACTCAATTTTTACTTCTTTTATGATTTCGCCTACCGAGTCGGATGTCATCGCAAACATCATAAACATCAAATAGGTTAACCAGCGAATTAACCCGTAGTTATGCTCGCTCGTTTGGTTAGTAGACATGAAGATTTACCTTTGAAACTAAAGAAAGATAAAATGCATTGCTGCGGCGAATTATCTTATGTAGCGCTTGCAGCGAAATACCAGAACTATCACTTACGGCGCTTATTAAAAAGCGCCGCAGCGAATAGTTTTAACGACCATTAATAGAAGGCGTACTTCAATTGAATTGAAGACGTTCTTCCGCTAATCGGGCGAGCACGAATGATGTCGCCAGCTGATGCAGCACTTTCTTCAGACTCAGTAATAACAAACTCATCGGTGGCGTTGTTTACATTCAACGATACTGAGAATTGGTCAGATACATACCAAGTGGCAAATAAGTTAGCTACTACGTAAGCGTCTTGCTTAAGCTCGTTTGAGTCTTGAACATAGTACTCTGTTGAGCCTTGTAACGACGCACCAATACTGAAGTTTTCAAAGTCATACTGTGGAATAACCGTGTAGATGAAATCAGCTTGACGACGAGGAGTCTTACCTACTAATGCAGGATTGAACTTGTCTTCACTAATTTCTGCATCTGTCCACGTTGCATTTCCTGACATTGTGAAACCGTTACCAAAATCGTACTTACTTTCAAGTTCTAAACCTGTTGCTTCGTATTCACGAATAAAGGTTAAACCGCTTGTCACTTCAGCTTGAGTATCTTGGGTTACCGTATTGAACAACGTCGCGTTAAATTTGAAGTCTCGCGTACCGTACTTGACACCAAACTCTAACTGCTCTGTTTCGTCGAAACCACTCGTTGTGCTTGTTAAGCTGCCATCGGCATTAAGGGTACCAGCAATTTGAAGTAGTCTATCGGCGAGAGCCCGGCCACCTTCACTATAGCGACCAAAGAAAGTCACAGAATCGCTGTACAGGTATGAACCACCAAGTGAGAATGATGTGTTACTTGCTTCGTAATCAACAATTTGACTTGTTGCGTTAGCTCGGTTCAAACGAATTACACCACCACCGAAGCCAAAGCCATTTGATGCAGATGCATCTTCAGTATTACCTGAAATAACCCCATCACCATTAATGTCTACATCGGTATTACCGCCGCAACACGAGTTAATAAGTTCGCCATTCGCTTGCACTGTGTCACGACGTGCACTCACGTCAAACAACCAGTTATCACCTACTTCGAAGCCTACGTTAATGTACGGCGCCGTAGTGGTGTAGTTTAAATCCCATTCCCATGAAAGGAAGCTTGGAGCCCAAAGCCCCTGGTCAACAAGTGCAGTACCGTCGGCATCTTCAATATGAAGATACTGAGAGTTAGTACCGTCAACCGTTTGGATAAACGTATTCCAGCTGTTCCAGCTAATAGCGATATCTTGCTTAGAGTAGTAATAACCTGCGGTTAGCGTTACCCCATTGGCGTACTCTTTACGAAGACTCAAGTCGTTGATCATATTACCTAAATCATTGTAAGTCGTATCGAACAATAAATTAAGGAAAGCTAAGCCGTTGTACTCTTCACCGGCATTTGGACCATTCGCAAGCGTTACGCTGGTTGAATCACAGTTGAACGCATTACCATCACCGTCTAAGGCTGAAGCACAAATTGCGGTAGCCATACTGCTAGCAGACTGCGGTCCATAAGCTCCGAAAGTATCAGTGAATGGAGATACGAATCCACCGCCTACATCAGACGTTCTGAATTTGTTAAGCAGGTAAAGATCTTCTGCCACTTCCAAATCAGCTTCAAAGCCGAAAGAGGTCACCTCAGATTCAATACCGTCCGTTAGATCACGATTAACTGGGTTACCGAAAGAATCGAAAGTCGAAACATTGGTAGTGTAAGCAGAATGCAGTGTTTGGCTGCTTGCATCGAAGTTATCTACTGCGCCATAGCTGCCGTTACCTTTTACCAATACCGGAGCTGGTAAATAGGTCGTTACTCTGTCGTCTAAATGCTTGAAGTAAAAGCGTAAATGACCGTTTTCGAGTAGTTGAGTGAAGTTGATTTTTACTTGGCCACCTTGGTCGCCGTTATAGCCGGTGTCACGAACACCTTCACCACCGCGCGCAAAACCACCAATGTGGAAATAGAGGTCGTCGTTTACTTCACCGCCGTAAGCGAAGTCTAAACGAAACTCTTCGTAGTCAAGACCAAAGGATGTGCCGATTGCACCACCACCTTGTTCACCCGTTGCGCTGATCATGTTGATGACCCCACCCGGTGAGTTACTGGCAAATGTAGATGCTGAACCACCACGTACCGATTCCACCCGTTCTACAGACCAGTCATAACGTAAGAAGTTATCTGCGTTACCGAAGTTAATATCGCCGTACTCTAAAACGGGAAGGCCATCTTCATGAATTTGCATGAATTTAGAGCCGCCGGTAGCCAAAGGAATACCACGAATAGTGATGTTTGCGTTACCGCCACCGCCTGATGATTCGGCACGAATACCTGGCAGCGCACGGAACACCTCAGCCGTTGAGCGAGGTGCAAGCTTCATGACTTCTTCTTCATCAAACGAACTAACAGAGACACTTGCCTCTTGTGCGGAAACACCCGCGGGGCTGGCTGTTACCACGATCTGTTCATACGTTTCTTTTGCTTTCTTCTCTTGAGATGAATTCTCTTGAGATAAATTCTTTTGAACTAAAGAGTCCTGAGCTAAAGCAGCGCCATTCAGGCCTAATAACACTGCAATGCCCAATGCGCTTTTATTAAATGTTGTATGCATGGGTATTCTCCAAAGCTAAGCGAAATTCTCTTGCGCTCAGCTTTATAGAAAGAAGCGAAAGAGAACTAAAACCATAAATTAACAAACATTGACTTAATCGATTAAGCAAAAGATTACTAGAAAAATTGCATTATGTAAAATATTTGTTTAAAAAAATGACCAAATCCATTTCACCCTATTAGCAAACTAAAATTACAAATACATAAAAATCAGAACCTTATACAAAAAACTAACAAGATAAAAAAGTTCATTTTAATTTTAGTTTTTACCCACCATTAACTTAATCGTTTTAGACTAAGATTTAATTAACAATGTATAAACATAGTAAAAACTCAGATAATTCTTACTCTTAGGCATCAAGTTCGCCACATACTTCATAAAAATCAAGCGCAAGTCTTCGCAATTATCTCATTCAAAAATAGACCTTTCTTACTAAAAAGCGAATTGAGAGATCGGGGTTAGCCTTGCCAAGATTTTGGCATATTAGGCTCGGCGATGTTCCACATAAAAAGCTGAGCTCTGGGTCGTTATATTGTTGAGGGGTTAATACGTGAAGCCGGGCAAGCCGGCCATGTATTCTCTGTCTAGGTGAGAAATGGCGTAGCATGGATGTGTATTCTCTGTCTAGGTGAGAAATGGCGTAGCATGGATGTGTATGCACACAACACTGATCACCATCTTTAAAAAACTCTCAAATATTAGTGCCGCGTACATGCGAACTTAGATTTAGCCACTGTAGAGCTCTCCCTCAAGCTCCTCGTTTAACTCCCATTCAATTCAAGAACTGCGCTCACTTCAACCGCCATATTGCCCGGCAAGCTACTCATGCCAACGGCGGCTCTTGCTGCTTTACCATCATCACCAAACGCAGTGACAAAAATATCGGAAAAGCCATTTATCACGAGTGAATGCCCAGTGAAATCATCAGTGGCATTTACCATCCCCGTTATCTGTAGCACTTGTTTTACCGTGCTCAAATCGCCAGTGGCTTCTTTAATCGTTGCCAACGCGCATAGCCCCACCAATTGAGCAGCATCGTAACCCTGCTCTACCGATACGTCTTGCCCCAATTTGCCAAGTACACTCTTGCCTTCACAGGCCCCGTGACCCGATAAGTACAATATGTTTCCCGCACGTCGCCATGTTACGTAATTGGCTATCGGCTTCACTGGCGCTGGCAAAGTAAACCCCGCCGCTTTGAGGTTTTCCTCTGGCGAATTCGCGCTTGCAACTAAAGGCATTAATATTAATAAAGCTGCTGTCGATACTATAAATTTTTTCATCATTTTTCCTTTCTACAGGCTTTTTAAAGCGAGAATTAAGTGATTTATTTCTTCAGCTGAAATGAATATCTGCGGTGTAACTCGTATACAACAACCACTGGCTAGCCCTACTCTCAATACCGTAAATACGTTGAATTCATTTTCCAGTCTTTTCTTCAGCACCTTTGCGTCGTTTAACGACACTTTCTCTCTCATTCTAAATGCTCCCATTCCTGTGCTTGATGCGTCATCTTCGCCGCCCAACACTTCAATATTAGGCAGTTTTCTTGCTTCTTCTACCCACAAATTGCGCAAGTAACGCAACCTCGCTTCTTTATTGGCAGCCCCAATAGACTGATGAAAGTCGATAGCGGCAGGAATCGTTAAAACAGACGCAAAATTTGATGTGGCAGTATGAACCCGTTTGTGAGCCAACGTATTGGTAGGGTCGGTCTCACCGGGGTATGGAGATATTTTGCCTAACGTGCCCTTCTTCATATAAAGCGCTCCCACCCCCACTGGGCTGCCTATCCATTTGTGCAAGTTGAAGCCTGCCCAGTCCACATTTAAGTCGGTAATGTTAAAGTCGAGCAACCCCCACGATTGGGCACAATCACAAATAACATCTATACCACGGGCTTTTGCGGCTTTAGCGATATCAGCAACAGGCAATATGAGGCCGTGCTGATTACTCACATGAGTAAGCAGCATTAGCTTCAAATTAGGGTTTTCATCAAAGGCTTTCGTGTATACCTTGAGGATCTCTGCTTGATTGGTTTGCGCGGGCAACGTGACTTCCACAGGTTCGACGCTCTGCGTTTTAGCCAACCACCGCATGGTGTCTTTAAAGCTAGGATAATCGATGTCGGCAAATAATACGGTGTCGTTAGCATTAAAGTCGTTGTACTGACGCATTAAGTTATGAATCGATTCCGTCGCGTTACGAGTGATAACGACTTCATCATAATTAGCACCTAGCGCTTGTGCGATTTTGCCAGCGCTTAGCTTTAGGTCCTCAGAGAAATGCTTACGTGCATAAACGGAAAGTTGTGTATTCACCATTTTCGTTTTATCAACAAATACTTCCTGCACCTGCTTAGACATCTTTCCCCAGTAACCATGTTCTAAATTAACTATCCGCTGCGCTTTGTCATAATTCAGTGCAACTTGTGCCCAAAATGATTCATCTTTTGCCAGCAACTCGGGCGATATATTATTAGGTCTTGGGGGTAACTTAGCGGTGGTCGATGATGCAACTTTACTATTAGAATGAACCAATTTTGACGCCGCAAAGGTTCCTAACACCCCACCAATTAGGGTTTTTAACGCCCGCCTACGGTTTAAATACTCCGGCACTACACTCATGAAATCACGCTCACTACTAGGCCTACATTGAAAAGAAAAACATCGTATTTCACTAAATTTGAATCATAAGGAGTCTATCGCAGCCAATTGAAGCAATTGTTAAACCACATGATTTAATGGTGTGTATTTCTGTTGGCTACGCCTTGTGCATACCGCACCTCTAATTACCTTACTTGATGGGGCAAAATAACTTCGATACTCAGAACTGCTGCTTTGTTATTTTGTGTAAATTTCCAGCAAAAAAACGTAAAGCCTAAGGCACTTTTGCGGGAAGTTAATTAAGGTTTCAGATACTAAGCAATGATTGCACTGAATCAAAAAGGAGCGAGATATGAACAAATGGTTTTGGGGTGTATTGATTTTCTGCTTTATTGTAATCAATGAGATAACAGTAGATTGGTTACTCGCCATTACCATTGGCGGTTATGGTTTCGAAGCCAGCTTCGAGCATATCTTTCGATATTCCTCTCCTTTTGCTTACTTTGAATCGGCTCCCTTTCGGCTCATTCCTTACTTGCTACTTACTAGCCTAGCTGCTTTCCTTGGTGACTATTATTCTGTTCATGAAAAAATGGCATTTTGGGGAGCACTAATAGCAATAGCGCTTTTTCATTTTTGGGGATATTGGGGCTTAAATTACCCTTCCTATAATGGTGAGCGCCTATCATCGACAGCCGCATTGGCACTTCTTTTTATTCCCCTGCACGCTATTTGGGTTGGCTTACTTGCGGGTATAGTTACAGGGCTTTTATCGTTATTGTCCGCTAGTATTTTCAAGAAAATTCGCGGCGTTTAATGACAGTAAAACAGCCAATTAAACGCCTTCGAATAAGCGATCTTGCTAGCTACCAATTTGCAATGAAATAATCCGCTTAATTTCGCCCAGCGATAACACCGCCATCAACATCCCAAATCGCACCGGTTACCCAACTCGTTTGTTCTTGTAACAGGAAGACAATACTATTAGCGATATCATCAGGTGTTCCAATGCGACCTATTGGATGAAAACCGTTGAAGCCGGCTAGCGCATCATCAAGTTCAGATGGGTCAATAAACGACTCATAAATAGGCGTTTTAACTACCGCAGGCGATACTGCATTTACCCGTATATTATGCTCTGCTAGTTCCATAGCCATATGTTGCGTTAATGCATGCAAGCCTGCTTTTGCCATTGAATAGGCAGAAGACGGTGTTGCTTTTATTGCCTGTTTCGCCCACATAGAACCAATATGCACAATAGCGCCGCCGCCATGCTTAATCATATTATTCGCCACTGCCTGACTAATAAAAAAAGTAGCGCGATTTAAGCTTGCATAAGTATCGTAATCACTGCCCTCGTGAGATAAAAAGGGCTTAGGGTTAAAGTAGCCAGCAGCGTTCACTAGGTGCTGAATATGTCGATTTTCAGTGTTTATACTATGAATAACTCTGTCTATGTCTTGCTTAAGATATAAATTTGCTTGAATAATTTCTACCGTAGCGCCACCTTTCGATATCGCTTCTAAATCAGATTTAGCAGTAGCCAATTTGCTACCTTTATTACCTAAAATAACAACACTAATACCTTTAGCAATAAGTTGCTTGGCGGTGGCCAATCCCATTCCACTAGAGCCACCTACTATTAGTGCTATGTTTGAAGTATGCATAATTAATTACCTTGGTTATGTTAAACTGTGTGGCGAATTTAACGGTAATTAATAGGCTTAAAAAGTAAGTACTTATCGGTAAGGTAGGTACTTTTTGGTACATCTTAATGAAAACATTAGAGAAGAATTTTTCAAAAAAATTAGCACCAAGCAAAGCGGCTCAAATGGTAGAAACTATTTATGGCTGTAAATGGTCGCTTACCATTTACCAACTTCTGAATAATGGTATTAATCGCCCCGGCGAAATGGTGCGGTGCGTAGATGGCCTTACCACAAAAGTACTCAACCAATGTTTACGCAAAAATATCGAGTTTAATATTTTAGCCCGCGTTTCTTACAACGAAGTTCCGCCCCGAGTTGAGTACGAGGTCACTGAGTTTGGCAGAAAGTTTATGAGAGTACTGGATGAGCTAGACACCCTACAAAATGAAATAGATGGGCATGAATAGTTACTAGTTATCCCCTCTCGCCCTACCACTCACACTTTCCTGCTCCACTGATAGGCCACTCCCGTGACAGGCCAGCCTCCTTCCCTCCAGCACTGATTAAAAAAAACGCGATAAAAACTTGCGCTTTAGAATTACACATGTAATCTTTAATTAAGACTACACATGTAATCCATTTATAGAAAAGTCACTACCACATTGGTTAAAGCGAAATAATTATGAACACACCTAAAGCGCAGCCAGATATTAGCAATACCGAGTTTGAAGTATTAGACGTGATTTGGGACAGCAACCCGATTTCGTCTAACGAGGTCATTGAGCGCCTTAATCAACATAAACCGTGGCATGAAAAAACGGTGAAAACCTTGCTTGGACGCTTAGTAAAAAAGGGGGCTATCAGTTTTCACAAGCAGCAGCGCCAATACCTTTACTACCCCTTAATTGCCCGCGAAGAATATGTTCAAGAAGAAACCAGTAGCTTTTTAAGCCGACTCTTCAAAGGTAAAGTTGCGCCAATGATTGCAGGCTTTGCCAACCAAAACGAGTTATCTAAAGAAGATATCGATGAGCTTAAAGCGGTGATCAAGCAATGGGAGAAAAACAATGATTGAGTGGATGATTTCTCAGCAAACTATGTTAACCGTTGTTCTGGCGCTATTGATTCTTTGTGAGCGATTCCTCACTCCCCAACTAGGCACTACGTTTGTTTACAAAGCATGGTTACTACTTCCGGCTGCACTTGTGATGAACAACCTACCAATTGATTTGGTTTCTATTCCCGCTAATAGCATTAGCCGCTATTTAGTAGGTATTAACCCTAATGTATCCGGTGGGCAGTTTAATGTGCTGTTTTGGTTATGGGCAACGGGTGCTAGCGCAGTAGCGGCTTACATAGCGGCAAACCATATAAGTATATTAAGATCTATTGATAAAAAGCACCTTGTGCGAGCGCCTAGCGCAACGGTTCCGGTAACTTCAAATACATCACCTTCCCTTCGCGCTTATTATTCTGATAAAGCTTCTACGCCTATGCTCTTTGGCTTCTTGAAACCAGCCGTACTGCTGCCAAGTTACTTTAAGACCGCTTTTTCAAACTCCCAACAATCATTAATACTTGAACATGAAAGTGTCCATAACCAACACAAAGATAACCTATGGAATGCTATTGCGTTAGCGTTTGCGGTGCTTTTTTGGTTTAACCCCGTGCTCTGGATTGCGTTGAAATCGTTTCGTAGCAGTCAAGAATTAGCATGCGATAACGCAGTGCTCGCCAACAAATCACCAACCGAGAAACTCATTTATGCAAAAGCACTTGTATGTTGTGCCGAGCATAATTCACAAGCAGTAAACCTGTACCCAACCTTTGGAGAGAAAAATACAATGATTAAAAGATTAAACGCGATTAAAACCCCGCATAAAGGTAATAAATTACTTGCCGCTGGCACAGCTGCTATTTTTGCCTTAGTAACGGCCAACATGGCGTTAGCCAATGTGCCACTTCAAAATACTGAACACAAACAGTCGAAAGTTGACGAAGCAGCCCCGGTAGAATTTGTATCGCCTGAATACCCCAAATCGGCCGAAAAAGGAAATATTGAAGGTTTCGTCGTACTGCAGTTTGATATTACTAAAAACGGTAACACCGACAATGTCACTGTAGTTAATGCCACTCCCGAAGGTATATTTGATGAAAGTGCAAAAGCTGCGCTTGAGCAATGGAAATACAAACCAGCAATTAAAGGTGGTGTAGCCCGCAGGCAAACAGGTTTGTTAGTGCAGCTCGACTATAAACTTGACCAGCCATTAACGGCGGGCACTGATAAGTAAGCTTAAGCCAAAACAGTAAGAATACTAAAAGGAGCTCTTGCTCCTTTTAGTGTTTTCTTCAAACAAGGCTGTTTTGTTTTCGACCACTCTGTCTTAGACCATTCCATCATAGAACGAAGCAAATATTTCACTGCATTCAGTAAAGACTACGGGCACTCCGGGCTCCCTACATTACTTTACCTTTCTTCACCTACCTTAACCTTCTGTAACTATTACCAAAAATTCTTGAGGAAAGGCTCGGCACTGTTTTTGCTTCATTCTATCGTTAGCGCTAGTGATGAGTATCGATGCTGATTGGTTTTGATACCGATGGATTGGATATTATTTATTAGCAAGACCCACAAGCAACAATTGGGAGGAAACATGGCCGGTGGCTGGGCAAAAGACGGGGCAGTACAAGATCAGATAGATGCAAGCGTTGAAGATGCCGTGGCGCGTGCTAAAAACAGCATGTATCAGGGTGAAAGTGCAGAGTTCTGTGAAGAATGTGACGCTCGTATACCAGAACGAAGACGAGTAGCTGTGCTCGGTGTGCAGCTGTGTATAAACTGTCAAGCTAAATTGGAAAAGGCGACTAAGGTTGAATCGGCCTTTAATCGACGAGGAAGCAAAGATAGCCAGCTAAGGTAATTTCCCCTCCTGCTTCTTAAAGATTAACTATTGTTGATTTCACTTAATATTGCTAGCACCTATTCTATTCACTCCTCTATCGCAACAGCGGTGATATGGCACGTACCATTGTGCTCGAGCATTACTAAGCAATGTCTTCAATAGCAGCAAATTATAATCCACTTAACGCTATTTATGCGAAGTCAAATTACTGGAGCTCCAGGGTTTTTATTCGACATTAATAATTCGACACTTTTAAATAAATAACAACATCAAAAATAAGTAAAAAACTCCACCCCCCTTTTCTTTAAAAATAGCCGCCATGAAAATAGAACCACGATTTTAAATGTACTGACATGCATTTACATGTAATCAACTACAAGTATTTAGATATATTTAACAGTCCATTTATTAACATTTATTTCTTGCTACACCATCTCTATTAAATATAATTTCCAAGATATAATACTAAATGTAAATGTTACTTAATGCTTGGTAAGTATTGCATTAATTATTACATTTTCTTCATTTACTTAAGTTTAATTGATATTGAAGAATCGACGCACACCGCAGCCATTAAGGCACCTCTAATAAACTTCTAACGACTTCTGCTCTCTGGCTTAGTTATTGCCATTTTAATAGTGCGTTCAGTATTAGCACTACGATGGCAAGGTTTAAATACGCCGTCCTTCATTTATTAGAGGAATTCATTATGGAAAGAGAAATCGTTGGAACACCAAGCTCAACGGCCGCTAATTTTAGCCTTCCAATAGGGCATCGCATCAGTTGGGGCGCTATCATTGCTGGTATTATGTTAATGATTGCGTTGGGTTGGCTTATGCTCCTTTTGGGCTCTGCTATTGGCGTGGGTATCGCAGATGCTACAGACCTATCTGCAATGGGTAACGGATTAGGCATAGGGTCGATTATTTGGATATTAATAACCACTATTTTCTCTACGTTTGCAGGTGGTGTACTTGCTGCAAAAATGGCAGGAACTGCTGATGATAGAATAGGTGCCCTACACGGCCTAACTGTGTGGTCTGTAGGCACAGTACTTATTGTTATGTTAGGTGTTTCCGGTATCGGCAGTACGATGAACTCAATTGGTAGTGCATTAGGTAGTGCTAATAAAGCCAGCACTACAATTTTAAAATCAGGGTCTGGTAATGAAAGTATGTTGCCCGAATCAGTAAAAACCAGTATTGCCGCAGTGATGAAACGCCAAGCATCACAGGTTATCAGCGAAACAGGCACGGGCTCACAAAGCCCAAATCAGCAAGAAGTAAGTTCAGCTATTGAGTCTTTAAATGCTGAAGATACAGGTGCAATTACCAGTGCACTTATTTCAGGCGACACAGAAAAAGCCCGTAATGAATTAACGCAGCGAACTAGCTTATCAGATGACGAAATCGACTCGATTATCACCGGTGCTCAAGAAAAGGCTGAATCGTGGAGTAACTCAAGTGAATCTAACGAAGCTAAAAATTGGTTAGGCCAGAAAATGGCTGATATTGAAAGTTCGGTGAGCCAATCGGTAGGTGGCATGGCAGGTAGTGAAGTGTCTTCACAAGAAGTTAGCCAAGCATTGAAAGATTTAGATTCAGATACATTGGTTGAAGCGGGTCAGTATTTAATTACTGGTAAACCTGAGATGGCGAAAGATGTATTAGCCGTCAATACCAGCTTATCTGAACAAGAAATTGAAGCCATTGTTAGTGGCGCAGAAAAAGAAGCTAAGCAACTAGTATCAGAAGCAAAAGCTGAATTAAACAAAGTATCGGAAACGGTAGGTACTTATACCCAAGCGGTTCTATGGACAGCCTTTATCGCCTCTGCACTTGGCCTAATAGCCGGCTTAATCGGCGGTCACCTTGGTGCTGGCGCTGTACGTAAAGTTTATGCGGTAGCGTAACAAAAAGCGATATCACCGTTGCGTACACATTAAGTGAAAATAATTGAGGAAGATATTATGAGAATGGGTTTACTAAGTTTAGTCATTGTAGTGTTGATAGTAGCAGCGTTAGTTCAAAACGTAGCTATTGGTGGAATTGGCGGTTTACTTCTACTTGTGGTGCTGCTTCTTTTCCTAACTGGAAGACTATAGATACATGTTTTTTTACTCTCACTCTTTAACGAGCTTATTTTCCAAGCAGCTTAGACTCCAATAGATTAGAGAGTAAAAAAGGCTATTAAATAATAGCTTTCAAATAGAGAACAAGGCTCCTTTAGCATTTGCTATAGGGGCTTTTTTTCTTGCTATAAAAATAATATTTCACTTCACATTAAATAGATTATTTTAAAATATGCATGGCATGTACTTTGCTTTTCTCTATATACGTCATAAGTGCTAAAAATTTAAAAACACGAACGTAAATATTAATTCGAACCTTTTTATATTTATGCGCAAAAACGGTTCCGTTAATAATTCATCAATAGCATTTGCAAACCGTATAGGAGAAAAGCATGTCAAAGATTAATCAATTTACTATGCAGGATCCCCGTTATCAGTATGATGTTTCAGATACTCACAAGAATGATGATCAGCCAGACCCTGGGTTAGATGAAATTCTGTCGCCTAAATCGGACCATGGTGAGAAGACCTATGAAGGTTCAGGTAGATTGAAAGGGCGCAAAGCCCTAGTTACGGGCGGAGACTCTGGCATTGGCCGTGCGGTGGCCATCGCATTTGCAAGAGAAGGTGCCGATGTAGTGATTAATTACCTTCCTAGTGAGGAAAAAGATGCGCAAGACACGCTAACGTATTTGTCAGACTGTGGTATCTCGGCACATGGTATTCCCGGCGATATTTCTGATGAGAGCTTCTGTGAGGAGTTGGTTAGTCAAACCGCAACAAAACTTGGCTCTATAGATATCTTGGTGAACAACGCGGGTAAACAGCAATTTGTGGCTGAGCTAGAAGATTTAACCACAGAACAGTTTTGTAAAACTTATCAAACCAATGTATTTGCTATGTTTTGGATAACAAAAGCCGCAGTGAAACATATGCCCGCAGGTTCGAGCATTATCAACACTACATCTATTCAATGCTATCAACCTTCTGCTGGTTTACTCGACTATGCTTCTACAAAAGGTGCTATAACCAGCTTCACAAAAAGCCTAGCGAAGATGTTAATTGAAAAAGGGATACGAGTGAATGGCGTAGCGCCCGGCCCTATTTGGACACCCATTCAACAAAGTGGCGGCCAGCCTGAAGAGAAGCTCCCTAAGTTTGGTGAAAACGTGCCTTTAAAGAGACCAGGCCAACCTGCCGAGCTAGCACCAGTCTATGTATACCTTGCATCTCAAGAATCTAGCTATGTTACTGCTGAAATTACGGGCGTAACAGGTGGTCAACATCTACCATAATTTGCGGATATTTAGTTAAACATTAACCCAACTGCTCACCCGAGTAGCAAATATGCTATTCGGGTAAGCATACCCTTATAGCTTTTCACCGCACGAATGCTCACGTTAACCGTTTAGCCATTGCACTATGAAGAGACTTTTGCAAATCATAACCCATTGATTTATAAGTTCCTTAGAATGTAATAATAAAAACGGAAAACACATGAAATTAAAAACGCTTGCCTTAGCGTGTGCCTCAACATTTGTAGTTGGGTGTGCCACTCAACACACTTCTTCAGTCAATCAAGCACCAGCTGCCGAGCTATCAACACCATACACGTTAAAGTCTGGCGGAGAGATTTCTGAAAGACAAAAGCATTTATCCATTAGTCATGCAAAGCTTGCCTTTTCCTTCGATTTCGACAAAGAGATAGTGTTTGGCGATACCACACTTACGCTGCAAGCGCCTTTACCACAACAAGAAATCTCTGTGGATTTAGACACACGTTTTACCATTGAAAGCGTTTGGCTCAATGGTACCGAGCTACCTGCACAGCAATTTAGTAACCTTGAAGGCGAGCTTATTGTTTCGCCAAATAGCAGTGTGTCTTTTCCTGTAACGCTCCGCATTGTCTATTCCGGACATCCACGCACGCCAATCAGAGCCCCTTGGGATGGCGGAGTGATGTGGGAAGAAACACCGGATGGACATCCATGGTTGGCAACAGCAGTGCAAGGTGAAGGGTGCGACATTTTCTGGCCGTGTATTGATCAACCTTATGGTGAACCTGCTAACACCGAGCTTTTCATTACCGTACCTAAGCCGCTTGTGGCCGCCAGTAACGGCGTATTGGTTGCTACTGAAGAAAAAGGTAATGACCGCACTTTTCATTGGCAAACCAAGTCGATGCACAATACTTATGGCATTGCCTTAAACATAGCGCCTTATGAAAAGCTGACCAAAAGTTTTACCAGCATATACGGTAACACCTACCCGTTAACCTACTACCATCTTCCAGAAAACGAAGAAAAAGCCGAGGCATTATTTGCCGAACTTCCTGAAATGATAACCTTTTTCGAGCGGATGATTGGCCCCTACCCGTTTGCCAACGAGAAAGTGGGCATAGTACAAACACCTCACCTGGGTATGGAACACCAAACCATTAACGCCTATGGCAATGAATATAGAAAAGATGACGCTGGATATGATTGGTTAATGCAGCACGAGTTTGCCCATGAATGGTTTGGTAATCAGCTAACCAACGACAACTGGGATCACATGTGGTTACACGAAGGGTTTGGCACCTACATGCAACCGTTATATGCACAATACTTACACGGCAATGAAGCCTATTTTGTGAAGCTTAACGCACAGCGAAAAGGGTTGGCTAATGCTCACCCTATCGTTAGCAACGAATTGATGTCTGAAGAAGATGTGTATGAAAAAGGCCCAGCAGGTGATATTTATGCCAAAGGTTCATGGGTTATTCATACACTTAGAGGGCTAATGGGTGATGAACCCTTTTTCCGTTCTGTAACCGAACTTGTGTATGGCCGTGTTGACCCACAACCAGGCAATTTCGAACCTATTTTCGCCAATACTCAAGACTTTATCGATATCGTCAATAAAAACAGCGAGCACAATTTAGATTGGTTTTTTGACGTGTATATATTCAGCGCGGCCTTACCTATATTAGATGTAGCCCGTACAGAAAATGAAGTCACCTTTACGTGGAAAACAGAAGGTGACTTGCCCTTCCCTATGCCCCTAGAGGTTAGCGTAAACGGTAAAGTAACTACGCTTGATATGCAAAACCAAACCAGTTTAATGGTAACCGAATACGATGTGGTGGTTGCCGATCCTAATAGTAAGGTGCTTCGCTACGAACAGCGATTCGAGGATTATAAAGCCTGGCAGGAAGCGCAAGCTGAAATGAGGAAAAAGCAGACCGAAAAATAAGCTTAAAGCAGGGAGCTTAAAAAGCTCCCTTAAATATGCGCTAATTGAGGTTGGTAAAACGAACCCATTGATACCCCGTTGCCGTTCTATCGCTTCTTGGAAATGGGAGTAACCACCTTACTACTCTCTACCAGTTCTTCTAATGCCACACCTGGGTCTTCTTCCCCAGCCACTGACGTAGCATAGGGGCTAGCTGCTTCAGCTTCCTCATCTGAAATGGGGGTGACGTTTCTGGTACGAGAGCCAGTGGTCTCGCCCTCCTTGTTTTGATTTTTATCTTTCAAGCCACGCATTAATTCCTCCAAGTAGGGTACAAATTCTAAGGCTAGTGCTATCAATAGTACGGTAACTAAATACCATGTGGGTAAAGGGTCTTCTTTAAGTTGTAGCGCGAAGTCAGCAGGAATGTCGCCGAAACCAAACAGCGCAATAAAATGCGGCCAATGACGACCCACTACTAACACTAAGGCTAGCAGCGGGATCATTTCTAAAAAACTATGAACATGCTGCTCAATTGGGCCTACACGGCGCTTAGTTACAGCATAAGATACATCCCACATTGCCGTTGCTTCATGCACAAAAAAGAGCAAGATACTGATAGCGATAATTAGGCTGTTTACTTCGAATATCAGCACCATGAAAAGTGGAATGCCCACTTCAGCGAACATAAGTAAATGGATAAGAGATTCTTTTGCGCCGCTCGTACCAGAAATATTACTTCGCCTGTGGCAAAACCAGTCGACTATGCCCGCCACAAACCAGATGGGAATGATGAAATACATTAGGATAATTAGCGTAGGATCGTCCATAAAAACCTGCATCTCCTCTTAAACAAGGCCTACATCAAGTGACATAAGCGAAGGTGTATGAGGTTATAAACGGACAACAGAGCAGAACAGATTAGCAGTTCATTAAATTTTTTTAACGTTGATGGTAGATATTTAAAATTGGCAAGTCGATGCTATTCAATAGCTTCTTAAAATAGGACACCCACATTATCAATAAATTAATTTGTGAGTGTCCCAGCTACCCAAGCGTTCTAAAGCACCTCAATGGGAGTATTTTTCATTATTGAAGCCCGTCTTGGAGTAAAAGCACTGAAGGCTAATCTAATAAAAATTCATCGAATAGTATTACTTCAGAGTTTAAGTCCGAAGGATCGAAAACATAACTTTTCACGCTGCCAGACTGCGTATCCAACACTGAAAATACCGAAAGGTTATTACTGGTTACAAACGGCAAATTTGGATAACTTTCATTTTCCATGCTCATCGGGCTGAATAAGGTTGGAAAGCTCATCACTCTATCCTGGGGATCACCGTTCGGAGGATAATTTTCAATATCCCAGCGAGGTGCCGCAGAATTTACATCTTCCCAAAAGTCTGAATAACTCGCCCTTACATCTGCCGTATAAGATCCGGTTGAATCTATGTAATACGCGCCATAACTATTGCCCACATTCGAGCTTTCAAGGTAATTTAAGCCTTCAACCTCTGCTCTGTTCCATAGATGTGAGTGCCCTATGTGGACCAAATCAACATCATTTTCAATCAATAAGGGTTCAATATCATTTAGCCAAACATCTTGCGCCAGTGGGTATTGATAGCGTATTTCTTCCGCTGTTCCAAGCAAAGGAGCGACTTCGGATGTCCACGTTTCAGGGGCGATTGGAAAAGTATATTCGGTGATAGTTTCGTTCTGATTCTCATCAGTTGTAACAACTTGCATTACAGGCTGTGCTAAAACGGGAACCGTATTATCACCTAATCCAAAGACGCCTTGATGTGCCATAACCACTTTGTATTTAGCCTCTTTAAAAGCATCGGTTTCCATTACGCCCTGCAGCCATGCGTATTGATCTGATTGAGCATCGAATCGCTCGAAAAGAAACTCTCCAAATCCCCATTCAGAAGGCGAGTCAAGGGTATCTATACTTTCAACAAACTTTGTTTTACTGGTACCTGAAACGCTCCAAGAGCGCCATATTCGAGAGACATTCATAGAGATAATGAATACATCACCAAACGAAGCAGCATAATAATCTTCTCCTGATGGCCCATCATCCGGAAAACTAAAAATGTCTAGAAAGCTCTGCTGATTATGTGAATTATCCGCTATCCACTGCGCTTTTATACTTTCATCGCCGTCAGGATTAACCGTTTCAGCTACTTGATCATAAGCTACTTCAGCATACCAAGCAGGCTGAGGATCGTTGAAGCTTCCGTTTAAAGAATATCCCTCTTTTTCAGGGGTATAACGTCCCATGACTTCGTGATTTCCGATAGTACCAAATAACGGAGCATGCTGAAGAATCTCGCCTCCATTATAGGGAAAACCTGGTACATAAGCCTGATAGTGGCCTTGCAATGCGGGGAAAAAAGCGGGAGAGTCTTCTTTTACTTGGTCGAACCATTCTGATGCTCGGTCAGGGACGTTTACGAAATCTCCTGCAAACAATACGGCATCTGGTACGCCCACGGTTTCAACCACTTTTTGATAATTTGCTACCACGTTTTTCTTAGACTGAAGATCCGAGGTTAACAGTATTTTCAACGCCTGACCTTCTGCTGGTGCAGGTGCTAGCGTGAAGCTATTACTCTTAAATTCAAATCCGTCTTCATCGGTACTGGTAACGAAATAATCTACTCTTTCACCTTGAACAAGACCTGTTGCTGTTGCCTCATGACGATAAACATCACGGTAGGTTAAAGCATCATAATTAATGTCTCCCAATGAAGAAGAAGTATCTTCCATCATTCGGTTTAATTTGGTCGTAGTAATTTCCGAGGTTGATGAACTTCCAAAGGACAATTCGTGCTCGGTGTAGGGAGTTGCAAAAATGGGTCTGTGAGCATTTCATGTTCAGGATTAACTACTACTGGTACCTCTACGGGAACCTCTACTTCAACGGTTTCATCGTCATTACACCCGGTGAGTAACAAAAGCGGGGTAAAAAAGATTAGCGTTCGCCACTGTATCTTCATAAAGCCTTTTCCTTTTGTGTTATAGATTTAACCTATTGTTCGTGAAAACAATAGAGAAAACCTATGAAGTAAGGGCTGAACATTTATGAATTTTTGGTGAAATATTCTTGAACCGTAACGTTAAAAAGATTAGTTAAATCATATATATACAGGAACTTATAAAACCAAACTTCAGCAGATTCATTTTACTAAAAGCGTGACCCAAACCATTCTGTGGTCAGAACTTGCTTGTCTGTCATTAACTAACCTATACAAGTCACTGTCTTTGGTAGGCCAAAATACGCCAGCGTCTTTTACGTCAAAGCCATACTGTGAAGGCAGTACATAATCGGCTCTTGCCCCCCAATAGGCAGTGAAACGGCTACTGAAGGCTTCGCTTGAGGCTGCTGCGCCACCAGCACTTGTTGGAATAAGGCGATTGTTCACCAACGGGCTTTCGGTTAATTGCTCTATCACATCAGGTCTGTGTTTATCGCCAATATCAGCGGCATTAAAATCGCCAACTAATACGAACCGGTCGTTCTCTTTTAAGCTAACCTGCTCGCCAGCATCGTCATAAATATAGCCACCACGTTCAGGTGTTAAGTAATCTGCCATTAGACGAATTTCATCGTGATTGCGCGTACCATTTCTGTCTTCAGCGCCGTCGAAATTTGGCGGTGTGGGGTGCATAGCCAATATGTGCACTATTTTTCCGTTCACATTTACCGGAATATCCCAGTGAGATTTAGAACTTAGGCGAAAGGCTTGCCACTCTTCTTTTGAATACCAAGGCGTTCCCTTTTCATCAGTACTGGCAGCAGGTAAAATCGGCTGTTGTGCATTAGGCATATCTTGCCATTTGAAGGTTTGAAAAGTGCGCGCATTCGCCTGTTCAATCGGGTACTTAGACAATACCACCATGCCATATTGGCCTGGGTATAAGCCGTATCCATAAGCATCACCGCCGAATTGTTCTTTTTTGCCATTATTGTCTAAATCAAAATTGGTCGGCTCACCAGTGTTGACGGTATTTGTATAAACATAGCCATAATCCACCGCTTTTTGCCCCCCCTGAGATACATTCAGGTAATGCTTTATAAAGTAATCAATACCTACCGACTGGTCGGCGATATAATCAAACTCATTGAGTAACAGAATGTCGGGGTTAACACGTTGAATTATTTCAGCAATATTCTTAACTTGCGAATTCTCACCATTAGATAGCACCTTCTGTAAAACCTTCGCACTAGGCGCTAACCCAAGCGCTTTGTAGTTAGTCGACTCCATGCTCACATTAAACGTGGCTACTTTTATTGTTTGAAGCCCTTTATGTATTTCAAGCGGTTCTGGGGATTCAAGTGCTTCGGCGTTTAGGGCAGTTGGCAGCAAGGTAGACGACAGCAAGGTAAATAGTGATACAAGAAGCCTGTATTTCATGAGTTTGCTCAGTGGTTATTCTACTTTCTATAAGACTATCAATATTACGGTGATTACCAAGCGGTTTTAACCCATTTATTCGTCGCTTGAAATCTTAGTATGGGCTCACATTTTTTACTCGCTAAATTAGATGCAGTATAGTGAGTGTCCATTTTTAGGTAGTAAGTGCATGTCGATTAACCTGCGTAAAACAAGCCGCAATTTTCACTTGTGGCTCTCTTTGGCCATTTTTATTCCTGTCGTTGTTGTGATTGGCAGTGGTCTTTTGTTGCAGGTAAAAAAAGAGTTCGACTGGCTACAACCGCCTACCCAAAAAGCCGCTGGTAACGCCCCATCTATTAGTTTCGATAGTATTATTGAGGCAATTCAGCTCGTCCCTGAAGCCGAATTAAACAGTTGGAGCGACATCGACCGTTTAGACGTTAGGCCCGACAAAGGCATTATAAAAGTACGCGGAAAGAATCATTGGGAAGTACAGTTGAATGCAACCAATGGCGAAGTGCTGCAGGTTGCTTATCGGCGTACCGATACCATTGAAGCTATTCACGATGGCAGCTGGTTTTTTGAAGGCGCAAAGTTATGGCTATTCTTGCCCGCCGCCATTTTGCTATTCATTTTATGGCTGACGGGCTTAGTGATGTTATTTACTACATTAAAGAGTAAATATCGAAAACGTTACTATCGTTCACAGCAAAAAGGTTAACGCTAGCTGTACACTTTCACCTTGCGCAAATGCCGCTTTGTCGTCGGCGCTTACATAATATTGCTGATTAGTAAGATTACGCCAGCTAGCTTGCAGTGAAGTACGTTGGTTGAATTGCCAAGCCGCGCCAATATCTAATGTCGTTACATTATCGAGTTCTTTTTCACCATCGCCAATATCCCGCTTGCTGGCGCGATAAACAAGCGTTGAAAATAGCCGTACATCCTCTAGCTCATACCCTAATGTTAGTCGCTGACTATGTGGCGGAATATCAGCAATAGCGCTACCTATATTATCTTCGCCCTCAATCCACGCGCCATTTAACTGCGCGAACCAATATCCTTGATCGGGTGTGTTATTTTGCGATCTATTTGCAGCTTGTGACTGTTGCCAATCTAGCTGATAGCTTATGCCTTGAATGGTCGCACTGTCTAAATTACTGTAAACCTGAACATCTTCAGATACCGTAGTACGCTCAATATAGTGGTTGATTTTCTGCCGAAACACTTCAACTGAAGCTGTTAAGCCGTTGCTGTTATACGATAACGAAGCCTGTATATTTGTGGCCTGCTCTGTGTCTAAATCGACATCACCTAACACGGTACCCCGAGGGGTTTCACCGGAGAAATAGCGTTCAGTTAATGACGGATTCCTAAAGGCGCTAGATAAGTAAACACTAGCCGTCCATTGCGGCGAAAGTATATGGCTAGCGCCAATAAAACCGCTGATGTTAGCATTTTCAATATCGACAGCATTGTTAGACTGTTGCTGCCAATCTAACCTACCTCTAAACGCTAGCGAGGTATCACCAAAAGAGCGTGTTGCATCAGCAATACCGGCAATTGTGGTTTCACTGGCATCCAATGTACGAAGCTCGTAAGCTAATTCAGAGATAAAAGATGAGCCGGTCGAGCTTAATGTCTCATTTAAAAGAGATTCACCTACAAGCGAGCCACTAGCAGAGGAAACCAAGGTAAGCTCCCTTTCATCAATAGTTACCCCCTCCCGTCCCAACAACTGAACTTGCCAGTTTACCTGCCAGTTATTGATACGTGCGTTACTGCCAACATCAAATCCGAAGTCTAACGCCTCGCTTTCACTTTCGTTTATCCGATCCTCGGGTCTTAAAATGTGGGTGTCCAATGTGGATTGGTGCCACCAAAGGCTGCTAAATATATTAGAGAATGCAAACGTCATTTTGCCTAGCCAGTGCGTATTTTCTGGGTAGGTTGTTACTCTATCTTCTGGAAAGTCGCTACTGGATTTACCGATATCACGGTTGTCTGAATACAACGTCCAGGCTTCTTTCAGCACACCATTATCCGGCCGATGCCTTAAAAACAAGGCGGTTTGTTCAAACTTATCGAACAGGGTATTGCCTTGTGCGTCAGAGCCGTTATTGCCTTTACGATACGACAGGTTCCAGTCGGTATTGCCTGCATAATCGGCATAACTGTAGTCTTGTGCCTGCTGGTTACTGCTCCACCCTATTTGAAGGTTAGATTTAGTGTTGTACGGTAGTAACAAATCCACAGCGCCACCTATAGCGCCCGAACCTAAATAGGTAGAGGCAGCGCCAGGAATGACGGCAACACCTTGAATAAATGAGGGAGGAACAAACCCAACACTCGCCCCTGCGCGGCGATCACTCACAATAGGTACGCCATCAAGCAAGGTTTGTATTCGCCAGCGAGAAAAGCCCCTAATATTGATATTTTGAATTTGCCCACCTTGCCCATTTAAGTTAACTGAAGGCGATTGGAGCAAAATGTCATTAATGTGGGGGCTACCCACAAGATTCGATTTATCGTAAGTATATTGGGGGAAGATGCTGTTTAAGGTTTGATTGTAATAGGCGCGCTCTGCGGTGACAGTGTACCGCTCGACTTCCTTAGCGCTAATATCGTTGGAGCTTGCATTGTTAGCCCCTTCAGCATCAACACCTTCACTATCAGCGCCTTGAGCATCAGTAGCACTGGCACAAAAAACGGGGACGGCTAAAAAAGAAACGGTTAACAATAGTCTAAAAGGGGCTAATCCAAAACGCGAAAACTTAGCGGAAGATAAAAAACAGAAAGAATACGACAGGCTTTTCATTGGGTCTTGCTACGGTAGTAAAGCTAAAAAAGAAGGGTGAAAATAAAAAACGCGGCAGCGTAACGCTGCCGCATCTGTTTGCACTAACGCCCGTTAGTTTGCAATAACCGGAATGCCAGCGGTCCACGGACCACCTTCATTCACCACCGCTTGCTGAAGCGCAGGCAGCGTGGTTTCATGCAACGTTTTAATACGCGCAATTACTTGGCTTAATTCATCTTCAGCGTAACCAAGTTGGTCTTTATGCTGTTGAGTCGGCCCATAAGATGAATTTAATGCCGAACGTGCATAGCGCAAACGGCTCATAATATTAGCCGGTTTAATCCCTTTGCGATTGCGCGACTCTAAGCCAGTAAACGCTTTATTAATATCGTTTATTTCACTTTGAATACTCGCAAATTGTGCTTCAAATTGGGTTACATTACTTGGTGTGCGGTCAATTGCCACACGAAGCAACGCCATAGTGTCTTTTACCTGTTTAAGCACAGTGGTTGAAGACATTGCACGTTTCTGCGCTTTAGTTAAGGCGTTCCCATAAGTTGTAATTTCTTCAGCAGATGCCCCTTCAAGCGCACCTTCATAGATAGATTCCAACGTAAACTGAACAGGCTCAGCTAATTGAGTAACTGTTGCACCTTCACGCTTAAATAACGTCGCACTATAGGTTCCCGGCAATGCCATTAAGCCGTTATTTTTGCTGTCTTTCTTAGTAAGCGGCGTAGTATTCGAATACTTCATATCCCACGTAATGCGGTGAAGCCCTTTCTTGGTGCTGCCCGATACGCGATTTATTACGTCGCCCGCATTGTCACGAATCTCGACATAAACAGCAGGTTCTGGCTCTTGAAGTTCAGCTTCTATCGCTTCCCAACTTGGGTATTTAGGATATTTGTCATCTTCAAGTAGCTTTTTCTCAGCTTCTTGACGCTTACCCTTCGCGGTTAACAAACTGTCTTTTAAGAAATAGGTTAACGTAGCGCCATGTGCTGGGTTTTCAGCTACAAAGCGATCATCACCGTCCGAGTCAGAGTGCCTAGTGTCTAACTTAAACCATTTAACTGGGCGGCTGGGCGCAAATAAAAGCGCGTCTTGTTGCATCGATTTTTCAGTTAATGCGCGAAGTGGTGCGTAATCATCTAGAATATAAATACCACGGCCAAATGTACCGGCCACCAAGTCGTTTTCTCTGCGCTGAATTTTCACATCGCGAGTAGAAATGGTTGGTATACCGCCATCAAGTTCAACCCACTTTTTACCGCCATTCACCGTAAAGAAAACACCAAACTCAGTACCAATGAACATCAAATCTTTGTTCACATGATCCTGCACAATACGCCAAACAAGGTGTTTTGCAGGTAGGTCGTCAGCAAGTGACGTCCACTTTTTACCTAGGTTCGTCGACTTGATCAAATAGGGTTTGAAGTCGCCATATTTATGGTTGTCTAGAGCAACATATACGGTATTCGGATCGTATAAATCAGCACGGATATCATTTACATAAGCGGTAGCAGGAATACCTTTAATAGCGTCTAATTCAATCTTTTTCCACGACTCACCGCCGTTGGTAGTGACTTGAATGATGCCATCGTCGGTACCAGCCCACAGAATGTTTTCATCTACTGGGCTTTCAGAGAAGTTAGCAATGGTGTGGAATTCTGTCATGGCGTACAAATCCCAGCCCGCTTCTACCGACCACGTTCTGCCCATCATAGGCATATGCATACGGTTTCCGTTTTTGGTAAGGTCGCCAGAAACGGCTGTCCAGCTATCGCCACGGTTATCAGAACGCCATACGCGCTGTGATGCAAAATAAATACGAGCAGGGTCGTGGCTAGACACATTAATAGGTGCATCCCAATTATAGCGCTCAGCAGGGTCGCCCGGTAATGGCTGCGGCTTAACATAAACCCCTTCTTTGGTGGTCATGTCTACGCGGGTAAGGTTACCCTGTTGCCACTGAGAATACATAATATCTGGGTTGCCCGGCTCAACCGCTGGCTGATGCCCATCGCCGCCTAGGGTTAAGAACCAATCTTTGTTCTTAATACCTTCTTCGCGCATTGTGCGCGATGGCCCACCTTGGGTAGAGTTATCTTGTGCGCCCGCATAAATCATGTAGAAGGGTTTTGAATCATCCGGCGCCACTTTATAAAACTGCGTTAACGGCAAGTTCGCCATAAAACGCCAATTCGCCATTCTGTCATGAGACATATAAATGCCGCCATCTGATCCCATCAATACAAAATCAGGATCAGTCGGGTGGAATGCCATAGCATGGTCATCTACGTGCTTGCGCTTAGTATTGATTGGCGTCCATGTTTTGCCGCCATCGTCCGACACTTTGCTGTAGTTACTGGCAATATAAACACGGTCAAACTGGTGTTGATCAGCAAAGATTTCTTGGTAATAGTGAGGGCCTGTACCTGCACCTATTTCATCAGAGACCTTGGTCCAACTTGCGCCTTGGTCGGCTGAACGATAGAAACCGCCTTTGCGATTGTCAGTTTCGATAGTGGCGTAAAGCACGTCTGGGTTCATAGGTGATATCGCCATGCCTATTTTACCCATGTTACCTTCTGGCAAACCGGTTTTAAGTTCGGTCCAGGTTTCACCGCCATCGTCAGACGTATGAATGCCTGCCCCTTCGTTAGTCCCTACATATACGGCAATAGAACGTTGGCGAGCCCATGTGGCTGCATAAAGTTTATCTGGGTTACGCGGATCGATAAGTAAGGAGGTTACGCCCGTCCATTTGTCAGCAGGCGTGAGTACTTGCTTCCATGTGTCGCCACCGTCAGTGGTTTTGTAAAGACCGCGTTCACCGCCACCAGACCATAGCGGCCCTTGAGCAGACACCCACACAATATCAGGGTTGGTAGGGTGAATAATAATGTCAGAGATATGTTCAGACTTCTCTAGCCCCACATTATTCCATGTTTGACCGCCATCTACAGACTTATATACGCCGTCACCAAAGCTAATATGACGCCCGCCGTTGTTCTCACCAGTACCTACCCAAATAATGTTTGAGTTACTAGGGCCTGTTGATCTTTGCTGCATATATTTCACTCAGCAGTACATGGGTAGCC